>WNGE01000029.1_pt1 | contig 142320 bp, 126 predicted proteins | sample 5400651 | NCBI WGS metagenome assembly WNGE01 (sample SAMN13153370, study PRJNA577476) | soil metagenome | isolation source: 60 cm soil or saprolite under grassland replicate 2 | place: USA:California | collected 2016-06-15 | reverse complement strand
CGACTTGACACGCGTGCGGTGGCTCACACTATAGCCCTGCTCCTTTAGGAAAGCTCATCAGCTACTTTGCGGGCTATGACAACGTCGCTCATTTCACCCCATCCAGGCGGTTGGTCGCAAAGTCGCCGCTTTTGCCGTAGAAGTTGAAACTGTTGGCTCCGTTCCAGTTCTCGATGACGTTGAGTCTAGCGTTGATCTCGTGCCTGAGTGCTTCCGATCGTAAATAGTGACAGAGGAAGATCGTTAAAGCTCTCCGTCTCACGACAAACGTACTGCCTGAGAAGGCAAGGAATTTGTCGTGAGCGATGTTCTCAATAACTGTTTGAGCCAGCGATCCAGGCTGGCTCTTGCGGAAAGAGGATCGTAAGCAAAGGAAGAAGGGGAGAGGGAATACATTGTGCTGGTTGGTGGACAGCCCACATGAGAGGACGGTATCCAAAGAGCAGTTGGAGAAAAACACGAGATGTCAAGATCCCATACATCTCTCTCTTTCCTGAAGGCGAGGATATCTGCCATCTGCTGTTTTGTCGGACCTGTACCACATACTCTACCACATAGGAGACCATTCCAGATTGGTCTGCGAACCCTCTTTGGCAAACTCATGCTCTCCAGTCCGCGTTTGTACACCTGCTCTTGCCAGCTCCAGGAGAAACGGAGCTGGAGCCCCGTTGCCGAGTGGCTCTCTATCATCATAACGTTCACACTACATCGATGAGAAAATTGCCAACAACAGGAGGATGGCGCAAAACGTAGATAGTTGGGAAAGGAGATACACGTATGACAACAAAACATCGCGAAAAAGACATAGAGCGCTTCGATCAATGGGCTAGCACCTATGAAAATTCCTGGCTGCAACGAGCCTTTTTTGATAGGGCACATCAGGCAACGCTTGCCTTGGCAGCAGGTATCGTCCATCAGCCTGTGAGCGTCCTTGATGTCGGCTGTGGGACAGGAAAACTGTTGCGTCGAGCCACTACCTATTGGCCGGAGGCGCAATTGATCGGCGTAGACCCGGCCAATGGCATGATAGAGATGGCCAAACGCTTGACTCCCAACGCCACCTTCTCTCCAGGCATGGCGGAAGCTTTGCCGCTCCAGGACGCCTCGGTTGACCTGGCACTGAGCACCACCTCTTTCCACCACTGGCAGGACCAGGCAGCAGGCATACGCGAGATAGCACGCGTGCTCCGTCCTGGGGGATACTTTATCCTTGTGGATGCCTGCTTCCCAGACTGGTTGGTGCGAGTTTTTCGTCTGAAGCGCTTTCATAGCCCTGCTCAACTGCGAACGCTCTTCATCCAAGCAGGATTACATGTCCAGACGCAGCAAACACTCGCCTGGCGCAGATGGCTTGCTACTGTTGGGAAAAAATGATGAGGCAATACAAGCAGAGCGATCCCCGCCAATGATAAAGAGCAGCGTGTAACTGTGAAAGGCGCTCATCACAAGCGCGGCTATGACAGGACCCAGGGATTGAGGGAGCGTCTTGGCAATGTTGATACTCCCCAGGTCTTTGGCGCGGTTATTTGCTGAGGGCAGGACCAGGGTGATCAGTGCTACATCCATGCCATCTCAAGCAAGAAACCCCTGCGATTGGAGCCAGTCGCCAAAGCGATCAATCCAGTGATCACTTGGCAGACCCTGCTTTTTCATCCCGAAGCCATGACCACCCTGAGCATAGATGTGCAATTCGACCGGGTGACCGGCATCTCTCCACGCGGAATAGAGAGGCAGACTTGCTCCGCACCCATCGGGTCATCGTTGGCGGCCAGCAGAAACAGCGGAGGAGCATCAGTTGGGACAGCGATCCCTGTTCCAGAAGGGGCAGGGTAAAGTGGCGCGGCGAAGTTGGGACGACTCTCTTCATCGTACTGCATGGCCGCGCCGATGGTGACAACGCCGCCGCTTGAGAAACCCAGGATGCCAATCCGCTCCGGCGCTATTCCCCATGCGGCTGCACGCTTTCGGACCACTTTCATAGCCTGGTGCCCGTCAGCCAGAGCCAGCGGCTCAATCTGCTGCATCAGTTCCATCAACTTCATAAGATTGGTGAATCTTTCCTGCAATTGCTTGATGAGGTCTTCCTCACGCGCTTGTGTCTGTAAGACCCGGTGCTTGAGCACAAAGGCAGCTAACCCGCGCGCACAGAGCCAGCGCGCAACTGCTGTCCCTTCGAGCTCAATGGAGAGGTAGTGGAAGACACCGCCCGGGCAGACAACCACAGCGGTCCCGGTAGCGACGGAAGGATCTGGGAGATAAGCCGTCAGGGTTGGCCGCGCAATATTACGCACGAGCTTGACAGCAAACGGCAGGGGAAGATAGGTCTGCGGGACCTCAGACGGCAGGGGAAGATAGGTCTCCTGCTCCTGCTGGGACCAATTTTCAGACCCGGAAGCGCCGTCAGGCCAGAGCGGAATGACTTCTGGTGAAAAGGCGGAATCTACCATAGAAAAGGTTCCTTCTCTTGAACAGAACTGTTCTGAATGCATCTCCGGGTTGCAAAGCTCTCCCGCATATGGTACAATACTACTACGAGGAAAGTATCTCTTATATACTATCTCTTAGATAGTAATAATAGTACCAGCAAGTTGTACCTTTGTCAAGGGGGATTCCCATGCAAACAGAACCATCGTTTCACCATTTTCATGTTCAGCACTACTGCCCGGTTGCCCAGACCCTGGAGCGGCTAGGGGATCGCTGGTCCTGGCTCATTGTGCGCGACCTCATGCGGGGTCCCCAGCGGTTCACCGATTTACAGCGCTATCTCGCCGGGATTACGCCCAAGCGGCTGACGGTCAATCTCCGCGCACTGGAGTCCGAGGGCATTGTCGAGCGCGAGCGTGAGCCAGGTCGGCGTGAGGTCTGGTATCGATTGACGGCGAAAGGCCAGGGGCTGGTACCCGTGATCAAGGCCCTCGCCGTCTGGGGCCTCGAGTACAACATGCGTGTGCCATTGCCTGGGGAGACGGTGTATCCTGAGCACATGATGGGGGTGATGAGCTTCTACCTCAATCAACGTAGTCTGCGCTTGCCCCAGCCGGTCAAATGGACGGTGTGCTTTGGAGCCAAGAGCGTCTTTACCATCAGCTTTGATGGCCAAGAGTGGACAGTTTCGCCGACTGAGATCCCGGATGCGGAAGTGCGCATTGAAACGACCCCACAGACCTGGGCTGCCTTTTTACAGAGCCCACGGGAGGAACGACAGCGCCTCCTCTCCGCGATGCGCGTCCGTGGGGAGCAGTCGCACGTGAACGAATTGCTTGCCATCAACTGGATCGAGAAGCAGCCGTAGGTGGTTATTGTCAAAGGTAGATTTTGCACCATGACTCCGAACCCTTTGCCTCATTTCCGGCTCTCCGACCGGTTTGGTGGCAAAAAAGTAACACGATGGTACATTTTAGGAGAACATTTCGCTGATGCTTTCTCTGTGATGGATTCTTTTGATGGCTTCTGCGAAGAGAGGGGCTACAGAGACCACCTCAATTTTATTTGAGAACTGGATGGGGTGATTTTCGACCGTGTCTGTGATCAGTAGTTGTTTGATGGGACTATCGTCGATGCGCTCGACGGAGCCTTTGGTGAGGACACCGTGTGTTACCACGGCGTAGACCGCTTTAGCACCATGTTCCATCAGTTTCACCGATACATTGGCCAGTGTTCCGCCTGAAATAGTAAAATCATCGACTACCAAAGCGGTTTTGCCTTCCACGTCACCAATGATTTGTAGAATAGTTGATTTTTCGTCATGAGCTGTGCGTTCTTTGTCGGCGAGGGCCAGGGAGACGCCGAGGCGTGAAGCATATCTTCGCGCTTGTTTGGCAAAACCAACATCGGGCGAGACGACGATGATGTTTTCCAGCTCTTTCGCCTGTATGCAATCAACGATAGTTGGAAGAGCATACAGGTTATCCACTGGAAGATGGAAAAAGCCCTGAATCTGTGGAGCGTGCAAATCCATTGTCACGACACGATCTGCTCCCGCGACCTCGATGGCATCAGCGCACACGCGAGCGCGGATAGAGACGCGCGGCTCGTCCTTCTTATCTCCCTTGGCATAGCTGAAATACGGAATGACCACCGTCACGGTTTCCGTGCCCGCACGCTTAAAGGCGTCGATCCAGAACAGCAATTCCATAAAATTGTCGTTCACAGGGAAGGCCGTGGATTGGACCAAATAGACCCGGCGGCCGCGAACATTCTCCAGGATACGCACAAAGGTGTTTCCATCAGAGAAATGGAGGGTTTCGTTCTTCCCTTGAGGAATGTGCAGGTAGTCGCAAATGCGTGCAGTGAGTCTCCGGCTGCCGCTACCCGCAAATACCAACATCTGGTCATAGCTCATGTGCTGGTCTCCTCTACAGGACCTGTTCGTCTATTCGTGATTCTCATTCTCAAAGCGGCCTTCCAGGTGCTTCGCGAGGAATTTTTCTGCCGCTGCATAGAATTTGAGCCTGTTCTCTGGCTTGGCGAAGCCATGTCCCTCGTCTGGGAAGAGCATATACTCGTAATCAATGCCTTTGCTTTTCATCGCTGCAACGATTTGTTCAGACTCGGCCTGTTTCACACGAGGATCATTGGCTCCTTGCGCGATAAGCATGGGAATCTTGATCTGGTCAACCTTGAAGAGTGGAGAACGCGACTTCAAAAACTCTTCCTCAGTGTCAGGGTTGCCGACGCGATTGTGGAATGTTGCCAGGAAGGTAGACCAGTAGGGTGGTATCGTTTTAATGAGCGTGATAAGGTTGCTAGGGCCGACAACATCGACGGCGCAGCAGAAGAGGTCTGGTGTGAATGTGGCGCCCACTAAAGCTGCGTAGCCGCCGTAGGAGCCGCCGTAAATTGCCACTCTCTTTGGATCTGCTACGCCCTGCGCGATGGCCCAGGAAACGGCATCGACCAGGTCATCGTGCATCTTGCGGCCCCATTCCTTGTTGCCAGCGTTGAGAAAATCCTTGCCGTATCCTGTTGAGCCACGGAAATTTACCTCTAAACAGGCGTAGCCGCGGTTGGCGAACCATTGTGCTTCTGGATTGTAGCCCCAGGCGTCACGTGCCCAGGGGCCACCATGGACATTGAGTACCATTGGCAGGTTGGTCTTGTCTTGAGCAGGAGGTACCGTGAGGTAGCCATGAATGGATAAACCGTCTCGCGAGGTGAAAGAGAACGGCTCCATTTTTGCCAGCGTATAGTTGCTCAAATCGGGCTGATTGTCAAAGAGAAAGGTGACCGATCGCGTATTTCTATGAAACGCGTAAAATGCAACCGGGCCGTCGTCTACAGTGAAAGCCACTACCCAGTTAACATCAGCATTATCGCGACTAATGATACCGAAATCTCCCTGATGAATGTCCTTGATGGTGTCAAAGTCAAGCTTGATGGACTCGTCTAACACTGTCCATTCTACACGGTCTTTGTTGAATGCGACAGCCTGAATTTCATGGGTATCGGGATGAATCATTACGCCGCCTACATCATATTGCGGATCTTCAGCGATCACAGCGATGTTCCTATTGGCAATGTTTAACCTGACCAGGCGACCGGCATTCACATCTCGTGCATCTACCAGGAAAAGAGACTGTTCGTCATCGCTAAAACCGAGCGGAAAACTATTGAGGGAGTCATCTGGCCCCCACTCCAGCAGCTTACGCCAGGTGTTTTCTTCTGCTGTATCTCTTATAAGTAAATCTGTGCCCCCGTTGGGTGTTGAGGCGGTTGCACCACGTATGTTGAAATGGTTATCGGTAATCCATGCTGAGACGTTTCCCGGGTTTTTGGCGACAAGGGTGAGTTCGCCGGTGGTCAGGTCAAGATGATAGGCATCATGAACCTGCGGGTTCTCTTTATTTAAGCCAATGAGCAATTCGTTGGGGTAATGTTTATCGAGGTTAATGACCTGTGCCTGTACATTTTCAAAGGGCGTCAAATCCCTGGTTTCGAGCGTTTCCAGGTTAGTGGCATATAAGCGCCAGTTTTCGTTCCCCCCAACATCCTGAATGTAGATGATGTGTTTATTGTCTTTGGCCCAGAAATAGAAGCGCACTCCTCTATCCTCATCCCTGGTCACAGGTTTGTAGTCTTCACTGCCAATTGTGCCTTCCCAGACATTTAATACGTTGTTTACCGGCGCGAGGTAAGCTAATCTCTTGCCATCAGGTGAAATTTGGGCACTGGTTTTCACAGGATTGCCAAACAAGATTTTTCTTGGAATGAGTTGTGCGGGGATCTGGTCTGCCATGCGTTTTCTCCTCCAGTTTCTATGTAGTAGCGGGGAAAGGGATCTTCCTCACTAAACGTGGCAATGTTTTGCATTCATTATAGCATTCCAGGCCATCGTAAAATATGGTAGATTATCATATGGCTGTTTTTTGATTTGAAATAAGTTGAAATAAAAGGAAGGGCATACCTAGATGGAGCAATTGACGCAGATGGTCTGTGTTGCATGTCGCGAAGGTGAGCCGACGGTGACAGAGGCCGAGATGGCTGAGTTTCAGCCACAGGTGCAGCAGTGGCATGTTGTGGAAATTGATGGTATTCAGCGTTTGGAGCGTGTTTTCACGTTTCCTAATTTCGTACAAAGTGGGCGAAATAGCTGAGGCGGCGGGGCATCATCCGGCCCTTTTAACCGAGTGGGGCAGGACGACGGTGACATGGTGGACGCATAAGATTGGGGGACTGCACCGCAATGATTTTATCATGGCGGCAAAGACTGACCAGTTATATGAGGGGTAAAAGGAGTGCGACGGCGTAACAGGCGATTCCTTCGAGCCGACCGGCGAAACCCAGGCCGTCGGTGGTGGTGGCCTTGACACTTACCTGTGTAATGTCTAGACGCAGGTGTTTTGCCAAGTGGGTACGCATGGATTGAACATGGGGGGCAAGTCTGGGTTGTTCGGCGACAATGGTGGCGTCGATATTACTGATTTTCCATTGATGTTGACATAACAAATCAAAGGTATAATCGAGGAAGACAGAGCCGGGTTGGTTTTCCCAACGGGGGTCACTGGAAGGAAAGTGCAGGCCAATGTCACCGAGGGCTGCGGCGCCAAGAAGGGCATCGACGACGGCATGAATGACAGTATCCGCATCTGAATGGCCGGAGAGGCCAAAGGTGTAGGGGATAGTCACGCCCCCGAGGACGAGGGGACGGCCTGGGGTGAAAGCGTGAACATCGTAGCCGAAGCCAATACGCATGGTCATGATAGGTGTCCCTTAAAGAACGCTTCTGCCAGTAACAAATCTTCTAGTGTAGTGATTTTGATATTTGTATAGGCACCGGGAAAAACCGTTACCGGTTGCCCTAGCTCTTCCAGCAACGCGGCGTCGTCGGTAACGTCGCGTTGTGCCGCGCTACTGTGATGCGCTTGATAGATGAGCGGGAACGAAAAGACCTGCGGTGTTTGGATTGCCCAGAGTTGCGAGCGATCAATGGTGCTGCTGACTTTCCCTTCCAGGACCAGTTTGATGGTGTCTTTGACGGGAACAGCGGCGATGGCTGCCTCATATTGTTGGGCTGCAAGTAAGCCGGCTGCAAGTAAGCCGGTGGAAACTAGTGGTCGCGCGCCGTCGTGGATCATCACCCATTGGCAGGTGGGAGAAATGGTTGCCAGGGTATCAAGACCTGCGCAAACGGAGTCCTGCCTGCGTTGACCGCCGGGCACAAGAGCGGCGATTTTTTGCCAACCTTCATGTTCGCAGAGCGCAGCCGCATCATGCATACGTTCGGGGTTAAGCACCAGAATGATGCTATCTATGATGGGTGAGATTTCAAAAACGTCGATGGTGCGCGCCAGGGTGATACGACCTGCCAGCGGGGTCCAGAGTTTATCGCGACCATGCATACGGCGGCTGGTTCCAGCGGCTACAATAATGGCAGCTGATGTATCTTGCATAAGAATTATCTTGGCCTAGCCGGCGGCAGGGGGGGTGAATTGCCGTTGGCCCCCTGTTTAGGATGGGCGAAGATCATGCGTCCTGCGACTGTTTGCAGTACACGTGTAACGGTGACTTCGATGGTTGTACCCATATATTGTCGCCCGCCTTCGACGACGATCATCGTGCCGTCATCGAGGTAACCGACACCCTGGCCGAGTTCTTTCCCATCTTGCATAATTTTGATAAAGATATCTTCGCCTGGTAGAAGAACAGGTTTCACGGCGTTGGCGAGTTCGTTAATGTTGAGAACTTTCACGCCCTGTAACTCGGCGACGCGATTGAGGTTAAAGTCATTGGTAATGATTGGGCAATGCAGGTTGCGTGCCATTTGGACGAGTTTGCCATCGACCTCGGCGACATCCTCTATATCGGCATCGGTGATTTGAACGGGTACGGTCGTATCTTTTTGCAAGCGGTTGAGCATTTCCAGGCCGCGTCTGCCACGATTGCGGCGCATGGTGTCAGCCGAGTCGGCGATACGCTGTAGTTCGTTGAGGACGAAGCGGGGAACAAGGAGCGCACCCGAGACAAAACCGGTCTGGCTGATATCGGCGATACGCCCATCAATGATGGCGCTTGTATCGAGAAGTATCTGTGTGACAGGTTGAAGCTGTGACGATTGCTCTTTCTCCAACTCTTTCTCTTTCTCTTTTTCTTTTTGGCGCTCTTCCTCGCGTTCTCGTTCGCGAGCGCGTCGGGAGGCAAAGGCAGCTTGAAACAGATGAGAGAAATCGTTTTTCCGTTGGACCGCAAGTGAGACGCCGAGTCCGCCACAAACCACGGTTCCTACAAAAGGAAGAATGCGGCCCCAAATAGGGGGCAGATTCGCTAATGGGATAGCGATCAGAAAGGAGATCATGAGTCCGACGATGAGTCCTATTACTGCCGCGACCAGGTCGCTAGCAGCAGCTTCGCGCATCCAGCGGTAGGGGACGACGGTGATATAGGGGGTGATGACAAAGGCTAACAGAGCACCACCCAGAGCGATACCGCCAAGCCACCAGATATTCAGTGGAAGTGAAGCTCTATCTAAAAAGAAGAGAACGGTTACAACGCTGATAGTCAACAAAGCCCCGGCGAAGCGAGCAATTGTGTTGATAGACATCCCTGCATCCTCCAAAATAGCGCCCTATAGGGGAGAAGAATTTGATGGAGCCATGCTCCAATATGAAAGAGTCGCCTATAGGTACCTGTAGGGGGCGTTGTGAGGTAAGACATGCGGGCAGGGCCGATGATAAAAACAAAAATGATAATAGCGTGATGAAATTGTTGCCGAGCCTGCTGTAATGAACCATGAAACGCGCCCGTTTAGCCGTAATAATTTACTGTGTCGATTAAGCAGTATACACCCTTACCACATAGGAATCAATAGCGGCGAGAACGGCACTCATAGAAGGTGGATTGGGTTGTGACTATGAGTGCCAATGAATGACATACTACTCATTAGTGTAGCGCAATCTCTAATGCAACTGCAAGTGAACTGGAGGTGATTACTTTGAAATCTGCGGGTAGGCCAGAATTTTCGAGCTCTTTACGGAGCTGTGCTCCTTGACCCGCGCCTGGTACGATACAGCGTTTGAAACCAAGTTTCGCAGCTTCTCGTACGCGTTGGGCCAGGCGACTGACAGGGCGTAGTTCTCCCGATAAGCCGACCTCTCCAATGAAAGCCATATCGGCAGGAATATGTTTTTCGCGATAGCTTGAAGCAATGGCGGCCGCCACTCCCAGGTCAATGGCCGGTTCTTCCAGGGTAAAGCCTCCAACCACATTGGCGTAGACGTCATGATTGCTTACGGCCAGTCCCACGCGTTTCGTCAGAACAGCGAGTAGCATCACGAGGCGGTTATGTTCGATGCCGTTGGTCGTGCAGCGGGCGATGCCAAAGTTGCTTGGAGTGACGAGGGCCTGTACTTCGACCAGGAGCGGGCGTGTTCCTTCCAGGCTCACTACTACAGCTGAGCCTGAGGCTTCTTTATTCCGGTCTGCCAGGAAGACCGCCGACGGGTTAGCCACTTCTAACAGCCCTTCTCCATGCATCTCGAAGACGCCCACTTCGTGCGTTGCCCCAAAACGATTCTTCACGCCACGTAAAAGGCGGTAGCTGTGATAGCGTTCACCTTCGAGATATAATACGGCGTCGGCGATATGCTCCAGGGCTTTGGGGCCAGCAACGGTGCCTTCTTTGGTGACATGACCGATAATGAAAATGGGTGTATGGGTGCTTTTGGCGAGGTGCATCAGTTGCAGCGTGCATTCGCGCACCTGGCTAATGCTACCAGGGGCGGCTGTCAGGTGACTTGACAGGACGGTTTGAATAGAGTCTACGACCACCAGCGCGGGTTTCACGCGGCTGATAGCCTCAGCTATGACATCAAGCTCGATGGAGGCCAGGAGATAGAGCCGCTCGCCAGTGATGTCGAGGCGTTCTGCACGCATCTTCACCTGCTCAATTGATTCTTCGCCGGAGACATAGAGAACAGGACCTACGTTCATCGCGATGTCACCCGAGACTTGCAGGAGCAACGTGGATTTACCGATGCCAGGCTCTCCGCCGATGAGCGTGAGGGAGCCTGCGACCAGGCCACCACCGAGGACACGGTCCATTTCTGGATAGCCGACCGAGATCCGTTGTTGTACAAGTGGTTTGATAGCTGGAAGGACTAGAGGAATCTGGGTGCCCTGTGCTATGGAAGAAGTACCCAACAATGTTTGCCGGCGTTGTTGCGCTGGACCTTGAGGTACATCGATGGTTTCTTCCATGGTGTTCCATGCGCCGCAGTCGGGACATTTGCCGACCCATTTGCTTTGTTCGCCGCCGCATTGCTGGCAGATATATTTTGTGCGTGTTTTCGCCATACATTCAGTGCTAGAACATGTGAGGGGAGACAATGCGAGATCTCGCATTGTCTCCCCTCACATGTTCTATCCTTTAACTAGATTTACAAAGTTTCGCTGCTTGCACCATTTTCACCACTACCAGCGGAGAGCGCTGCTTCGGGTGTAGCCGGCGGGGGCAACTGCTCAATACGGTTGCGTACACGTAGGAGCAGTTCATCATCAACAACGATGGCCTCTACCAGGTCTCCTGGGTGGAACTTGCCCTGTAACAGGCCTTCCGCCAGGGGATCTTCGACCATGCGCTGGATGGTGCGGCGCAATGGACGGGCGCCATACTGAGCGTCGAACCCTTTTTCAATCAAGAAGTCTTTGGAACTTTGAGGCACGATCAGTTCAACCTGCTGTTCGGTCAGTTGTGTACGGACGCGATTGAGCAGTAGGTCGACGATGGAATACATTTCTTCAATACGCAATGAATGGAAGACGATGACCTCATCGATACGATTCAGGAACTCAGGCTTGAAGGTATTCTTCAGTTCGCCCAGCACCTTACCTTTCATGCTCTCATACTCAGACTGGTTGACTTTGTCCTTATCTTTGGATTGTTTGAAACCGATGGAGGCCTCTTTATTCAGCAAGGCAGCACCAACATTCGATGTCATAATGACGATAGTGTTGCGGAAGTCTACCGTGCGGCCCTTGGCGTCTGTCAATTTGCCATCTTCCAGGATTTGCAGCAGCATGTTGAAGACATCAGGGTGAGCCTTTTCGATTTCGTCGAGCAGAATGACGCTGTAGGATTTGCGACGTACTGCCTCAGTGAGCTGGCCGCCCTCTTCATAGCCGACATATCCTGGAGGGGCGCCAACCAGGCGAGCTGCCGCATGGCGTTCCATAAATTCCGACATGTCGATTTTGATCAGGGCATCTTCGCTCCCAAACATGAATTCGGCAAGCGCTTTAGCAAGCTCGGTCTTACCGACACCTGTTGGCCCCATAAAGATGAACGAACCGATGGGGCGTTTAGGGTCCTTCAGACCTGCACGAGCGCGGCGGACTGCGCGAGCAATCTTCTCAATCGCTTCGTTCTGGGCGATAATGCGAGTATGTAATGCATCTTCCATCTGGAGTAAGCGCTGTGACTCCTCCTGGGCGATACGCATTACAGGAATGCCCGTCCACATCGAGACGATCTGGGCGATCTCCTCTTCGCCGACGCTTGGTTTATCGGTGCCACGCTCACGATGCCAGCCGGATTCCAGCTTGGCGATGCGGTCGCGTAGTTTGACTTCACGGTCGCGTAGTTCTGCTGCTAACTCATACTCTTGTTGCTGAATCGCAGCTTCTTTTTCACGAAGTACTGATTCGAGCCCCTTCATAGCCTCTTTGAGGTTCAGTGGGGCAAGGGAGTTCTGCATGCGAACGCGGCTTGCGGCTTCGTCGATCAGGTCAATCGCTTTGTCAGGCATGAAGCGGTCGGTAATATAGCGGCTGGCCATATCGGTAGCGGCCTTAAGAGCCTCGTCTGTGATGGTCAGGCGGTGGTGCGCCTCGTAGCGTTCACGGATACCTTTGAGGATTTCAATGGTTTCCTCGACGGTTGGTTCGCGAACGATGACTTCCTGGAAGCGGCGTTGGAGGGCCGCGTCGCGCTCGATATACTTGCGATATTCATCGAGTGTGGTTGCACCAATACATTGCAATTCACCGCGAGAGAGGGCTGGCTTGAGAATATTGGCAGCGTCAACTGCACCCTCTGCCGCACCAGCGCCGACAAGCGTATGTACCTCGTCAATAAAGATGATACAGTCGCGGCTACTGCGGATCTCTTCGATGATTTTTTTCAGGCGCTCTTCAAACTCACCGCGATACTTGGTGCCAGCTACCAATGAACCGACATCGAGGGTGAGCAAGCGTTTGCCCGCCAGTGTCTCAGGAACTTCACCCGCGATAAGGCGTTGTGCCAATCCTTCGACGATGGCAGTTTTACCAACGCCGGGTTCACCGATAAGGGCGGGATTGTTTTTATTGCGTCGAGAAAGAATCTGGATGACACGCTCAATCTCTTGATGGCGGCCAATGACCGGGTCTAGTGTGCCGGCGCGAGCGGCGGCAGTCAGATCAATGCCCATCTGATCGATGGTAGGAGTTTTCGAATGCTTGGCGTCGCGCTCATGTGGAGCGCCAGATTGACTGAGTACCTGAATGGTTTGTGTGCGGACCTTCTCCAGGTTGACACCCAGGCTTTCGAGCACGCCAGCCGCGATTCCTTCGCCCTCGCGTACTAATCCCAACAAGAGATGTTCTGTACCGATATAATGATGATTCAAGCGACGGGCTTCATCGACAGCAAGCTCGATCACTTTTTTAGCGCGCGGAGTCAGACCAATCTCGCCGAGAACGATGCGATCTCCGCGGCCAATTATAAATTCTACGGCGCTGCGAACCTTGTTCAGTTCGACGCCAAGATTACTTAATACTTTAGCGGCCACGCCTTCGCCTTCACGTACAAGGCCGAGAAGGAGATGTTCTGTGCCGATATAGTTATGTTGGAAGCGCTGGGCTTCCTCCTGGGCGAGACTCAAAACCTTGCGTGCTCGCTCTGTAAACTTATCAAACCTATCTCTATCATTCACCTGTTTGTCACCCCCCTTTCAGTGGCAGAGGGTGGAACCGGGCCCTCTGTGTCGCTCAGGTAAACCGCGTAATTTATCATACAACACACAAATTTTAGCGTCAAGGAATACAACCGTAGCCTCCCGTCCGTCGAAATGCGCTCAAGTACAACTTCTTACCGAGAAACAATCGACCCCCAAACTACTCTGCACAAGTGCATACGCAGCAAGGAGGTCAGGCGATCATTTTTTCAAGTGCAATATATCTGGTAAGCTAATCTATGAACGTTTCTTCTTCAGATTCCTCCGTATATGCTGTTCGCTGCTTCAAACTTCGTAACAGCGAAGCGTAAAAGTTTCTGTTTCGAGCCGATTATTTTTTGCTTATAAACATCATACATTACACGTTAGGATACGTCAAGGAAAAAAACCGCTTTATCTCAAGAGAGGAAGATGTGAGAGGAGCCGCAGAATGTTCTGCAACTCCTCTCACATCTTGCTCTTGAGATGGCAATTGAACGCTACTGTTCTTCAGTCGTTGCCTCTGTTTCCTCTTTCGTACGTTGACGGGCGGCAGCGCGGAAGGCTTCAGCCATGGCGGTTGTTTCGCCAGCGGGCAGACCGCTGAGGAGCGGATTGTCATTCGCTTTTTCACGTCGCTCGCCTTTGCCTTCGATACGTTTTGCAGTAGCCGTACCTGTCGCCTCCAAAGATGGGGAGGCAGATTCGGGGTGCGCGGCAAGTTCGTCCAGTGAGGGTGCTGGTGGCGCGGAGGCTGAAGCACCCTGGGTCTCTGAAGCAGGTCCTACTGGTGTTAATTCAGCGGGAACCTCGGTATCTGGTGCATCCGCCTGACGGAGGCTGAGGCCGAGACGGCGCCGTTCTGCATCGATGCGCAGAATACGCAATTGGAGAGGAACCCCTTCGTGTAGCACTTGTTTCGGGTCCATGCCGGGTGTCAGTTCAGAGAGATGGATCAGCCCTTCAATGCCATCCTCGATGCGTGCGAAGGCGCCAAAGGGGGCAATCTTGGTGATGACACCGGTGACGACCTGACCGGGTGTGTAGCGCTGCTCGACCGTCGTCCAGGGATCAACCTCTGCACGTTTGATCGAGAGAGCGATTTTCTTTTTCTCTTTGTCAACGCTGAGAACCTGTACTTCGACCTCCTGGCCGACGTGCAGGACTTCACTGGGATGATTGACGCGACTCCAGGCGAGCTGGCTGATATGGACCAGGCCGTCTGCCCCTCCCAGGTCAACGAAGGCGCCGAAATTCGCCAGGTTACTGACGACGCCTTTGCGCACCTCGCCGGGTTTGAGTTCATCGAGCAGTTCTTCGCGGCGACGCTGGCGCCATTCCTGGACAGCGAGTCGCTCGGAGAGGATCAGGCGATTGCGCGCCCGGTTGATCTCGATAATTTTGAGCTGAAGTTCTTTGTCTTTCATGCTCTGGAGTTTGGCTGCAGTTTCCTGGTTTTCTCCCCCTGAAGCGACTTCTTCGCGTTTGAGGTTGAGAATCTGGGAGATGGGCACAAAGCCACGAATGCCGGCAACGTCGACGATCAGGCCGCCTTTGTTAAAGTCGATCACTTTGGCTTTAAGGAGTTCGCCATTCTTATACTGTTCTTCCGCAATGCGCCACTGGCGTTCGGCATTGGCGCGTTTGAGTGAGAGAAGGGCATGTCCATCCTGAGTTTCTGGTTGAATGACGTAGACCAGAACTTTGTCATCCTTGTGCAGCTCGCTAAAAGAACCATAGCCAGTGGCTGGGAGTTCTTTTGTTGAGAGTACGCCTTCAGATTTGAGGCCAATATCAACCAGAATTTCGTCCTGGTCAATGCGCACGATCACGCCCTCGACCACATCGCCGCGTTTGATATTGATGGGACTGGCTGATTTTTCGAGTAATGCAGCCATTTCATTGTAATCGTCCATCTCTTCAGGGTTGTTGTTGTTTTGACCTTCTTGGTCGTTTTCATCGAACATCATCTGTACCCGCCCGCTTTTGTGATTTGTCGCTGGCATAGTCGAAAGGTCGCCGTGCTGTTGTGCTTGCATGGGTAAAATACCCCCTTCGATCCACGGTTATTGCCTGTCCTGGTCTGCTCCCCCTGGTCATTGTGGGCGTGTGCCTAAATTATGCTTTGTTTCAGACCGAAATCTTGCTTGTAGGAAGATTACGACGAAAGGGCTTCACGACGCGACCCTGGGGAGTATAACAATGGACATTGGCTTATCGGGAGAGGATGCTCGGGTCAGGCGGTGATCGTTTTGGTTTACTTGTGTCTCAGATAAGAATGGTATTTCTGAGTAACTTTTTTGCTCTACGGAACGATCATACGAAACGATGCTCGCAGACAGTGTTACCTAGATACGAACACAATGAGAGCCTGAAAATTAGCATACCCCTACTCGATAGTCTAATTATACCAAAAGGTGGTCTCGATTGCAAGACATAACAAGCACTTTGTAAAATTCTCCGCAGGTTTTGTGTGTCACACTGTACCGTAACAATGCAAGCTTCTCCTTGTGCTACAATAGTAGTATGTATATACAGGATATTATGGATGCTATTTCCGTGTTACGGAAGCGCTTAGAGCCAGTCGAGCGTGCCGATCTATTATCAGATACCCTTGAGGGACAGCGCCCTCATGCTCGTAAAGCGGCGGTATTGATAGGGCTTTTTGACCAGCAGGGCGAAACATGCGTTGTTTTTATTCGTCGATCCTCCAGGTTACGTTCGCACGGTGGGGAAATCGCTTTTCCTGGAGGAGGTGTTGAGCGGACTGATAGTTCCTTGATCATGGCGGCATTGCGTGAAGCGCGGGAAGAAATAGGGCTGGACCCGTCGAGAGTGGAGGTATTGGGGGTACTTGAACCGGTTTATACGGTGGTGAGCAATTACCTGGCGCTTCCAGTGGTTGCATTTTTGCCTGATGGTTTAGGACGGGTAGAATTGCAATCGAGCGAGGTAACTGAGGTTATCGTTGTGCCGCTGCGGGTTCTTGCGGACCCGTCTATCTATCATAGCGAGGAATGGACTCGTGGTGGGCTGACGCGAACAATACATTTTTATGATTATGGGCCGTATCGTATCTGGGGGGCGACTGCGCGGATGCTGAGGACGTTTTTGGAGTTGTTAGAACAGGGTTCGTAAGTCCTCGTTACCGTGATTCATTCTGTTCGTTGACTACAATAGAGAGTAGTAACGTTGATAGTCTGTAGCGCGTGCATTGTATACTGTTTTTTTGAGACGCGGTTGGTCCATGAGATCCCCTAGCGGAGAAAAGCTGTGACGCTGCCAACATCTGATGCCCAGTCTTCGAGGTTCCCATTAAACCATCAACCAGAGCCAGTCCCTACCCACTCGATGACTCCTGCTCTCCCTCTTTCTACGCCTCAAACGCCGCCCCCATTTACGTCTAATGCAAGACTCTCGAACGATATGGATTATGATCGAACTATTGATTTTGCAACGCACTCCTGGGATCTGGCAACGGGGGGACTAAAGACCTTAACTGCAAAACGCGAACTTCCTTCCTTACTTGAGCGGCGACCGACTGAGAAGCTGTTCGCCGACCCAACGGGTGTTCCTCGCAGCTACGCTTTTTTGCTGATCATTATGGTATGTCTTGTCCTCATGCTCATTAGTGGAGGCGTCGTATTGTTTGTAATGTTGCAGCCCTAATTTGATGATGGAGTTCACCCGCTCTCCCGAAAAGCAGTTCTAAAAATGTGCTGCTGGCACGCCGTGTAATTCAGTGGCATTGCGCACAGCTTTGATGATAGCCCTGGCTAACGTGGTAGCTGCCGCCGCACCAATTATACTCACCTGCAGTGCTGCGGTTGCTTGAGTGGTACCTACCTGTGATGCTGTACCCAATGCAAGTGCGAAAACGGTATCGCCATCAAACATGGTATGTGCAGGACGAATGGCCTGCGCCAGGCCATTATGTGCCATTTGAGCGACCTTATTAGCAGAATCTTTGGAAAGCGAAGCCGAAGTTGCGACGACTGCAATGGTTGTATTGCCAAAGGGGTTGGAGGCGATGAAGCCGCCCAAGGGGTTGCGTGTGCCTGCAATTACTTGTTGAGTTTGTGGGTCAATGACATCGCCGAGAGCGTTCACTACGACTATCGCTCCGACCAGAGTGCCGTCGTCCATGCGCATACTGGCAGAGCCCAGGCCGCCTTTCATCATAAAACCGGGACCCAGGAGCTTGCCGACTGTTGCCCCGGTGCCGGCTCCTATATTGCCCTGTGCGACGGGATCAGACGTGGCCTGTTCACAAGCGCGGTAGCCAGCGTCTGCATCGGGTCGAACGCTTGCTGAACCGAAGCCGAGATCGAAAATGGCTGCTGCCGGAACGATAGGTACTTTTGCAACGCCGACATCAAAGCCGATATTGCGTTCTGCAAGATAGCGCATCACGCCGCTGGCGGCGTCGAGTCCGAAGGCGCTGCCGCCGGTGAGTAAGATGGCGTGAACCCCTTCTACCATGTTTAGTGGGCGTAGCAAGTCTGTTTCACGGGTGGCGGGCGCGCCGCCACGGACATCGATGCCGCCGACCGCAGGTGTGTCGCAGATGATGACAGTGCAGCCAGTGCCGGCTTCGAGATTGGTGTCGTGGCCAACGCGGATGTTGGGAATGTCAGTGATGTCGTCATGCATATACTATGTCCTCAGAAGTACTATAGGTGAGGAGTTTATCGACAGGCGGTGGATAGCTGATTGTGTTCATGTGTATGCTCTTTCTACATTACAAATGGCTCGTCAAATGGCTCGACGTAGTCTCTCCATTGCCTGGGCTACGCTTTCGTGCTGGTTAAAGACGGCGGAGCCAGCGACGAGCAGGTTGGCGCCGGCCTGAACTACTTGTGGGGCTGTGGTCTCGTGAATGCCACCATCGACTTCGACATCGCATTGCAAGTTCCGGTGGGTGATCATCTGGCGAATGCGGGCGATTTTAGGAAGGGTCTCGGGAATGAATTCCTGGCCCCCAAAGCCTGGATTGACGGTCATGATGAGGACCAGGTCGAGAAGGGAGAGGACGTCTTCGAGCATGAAGACGGGTGTTGATGGGTTGAGCGCCACGGCGGCCTGTTTGCCCGCGGATTTGATTTGCTGGATGACGCGATGGAGGTGAGGGCAGACCTCCTGGTGTACGATGATGACGTCTGCGCCTGCTTTAGCGAAGTCCTCGATATATTGTTCCGGGTTGGTAATCATCAGATGTGTTTCGAGGGTGAGCGCAGTGCTGCGGCGTACGGCTTCGACGACGATGGGCCCCATGGTTATGTTGGGGACGAAGTGGCCGTCCATCACATCGATTTGAATGCGTTGTGCGCCTGCGGCATCGGCTTCGCGTACCTGTTCGCCCAGGCGGGTGAAGTCGGCGGATAATATTGAAGGGACGAGCCCGATCATGATGCGATACCTTCCTTCATGTTTAGAGAGTTGTTGGACCAACCGGTAGGGTTGGTGGCGATATATTGGCGAATATGCTCAAGGATGTTTATGTTGTTTTTATTGGTAAGTTAGCTTTCCTGCTGCATAGGTGTCTAGCATCCACGTGGTCTCTCCATTGGTGGGGCGGACGAACTGGGCTGGGTATTCGTCTGGTTGGTAGTCGCCTTCAAGGACGGCGTGGACGGCGTCGGCTTTTTCTGAGCCGGTGACGAGGAAGAGGATGTGCCTGGCTGCGTTCAGGATGGGTGGGGTGAAGGTGAGGCGTGGAGGTGGTGGTTTGGGGACGGTGACGGGTATGACAAGGCGCTGCTGTTCGTGCAGTGATGACTGGTGCGGGAAGAGCGAGGCAGTATGTCCTTCTGGTCCCATGCCGAGCTGGATCAGATCAAAGCTGGGGATGCCGTTGGTACCGAAGACACGTTGCATCTCGAGGGCATATTCCTGAGAGGCTGCATCGCGATCCGCTTTGTCGGCGGGCATGCGGTGGATATGATTTGCCGGGATGGGTATTTTGCTGAGGAGCACTTCTTGAGCTGTGGCGTAGTTGCTGTCAGCGCTTTCGGGAGGGACGCAGCGCTCGTCTGACCAGAATATCTCTATGGATGGCCAATCGAGCTGGCTACGGTATGGTTCGGTCGCGAGGAGGCCGTAGAGTACTTTCGGGGTTGAGCCGCCGGATAGGGCGATGCTGAAGCGACCGCGAGTGACGATAGATCCATTGGCGATGCGTATGATATGTTGTGCTGCCTGGTGGCTGAGCGTATTTGTATCAGGATATATTGCGATCTGCATGCGTTTCTCCTATTTGAAATATGGTCATTACCTCGATGTGTCTGTTTTTTCTGGGGCCTCATCGCTGCGCTCTTCGCAAGGATTTTTTCTTGTGAGGTTGTGGGTTTGACAGACGCAGTCTGTCAAACCCACAACCTCACAAGAAAAAGAAGCTGTTGCTAGCCTAGTAATTCGGCTATCTCTTCGAGCGTTTGCTCGAAGGGGTAGTCGTGGCCCAATATTTCCAGTTCATCGTGTAATAGCTCGCTTTCCTTGTGCTCGGCTGCCAGGCTCACGGTGCGTTGTGGGCGTGTCTCCTGCGAGAGTTCGACGGATGTGAGAACAAGGTCCGGGTCGCCTTCACGGTTGATGGTAAATGTTGCTTGCTTTCCCTCTACACTACTGGTCAAGCGAACGAGGCAGATAGAGCCTGGACGCATATTGGATTGCACTTGCGGGCGAATATCTATGCTTGCTCTCTGAACCGTATCCAGTTTGGCTGTTTTAGCACGTGGGGAACCGAGTGTACGGGTGGCACTCGGGATGGAGGAGCGTTCCATTTGCCAACGATAGGTGCCACTGGCGGTGTCGCGGATGTTGTGTATGGGATCGTGCGTGAGAGACCAGCCCAGGCGGGCCTTGAGCCAGCCAGCGAGCAGAAGGGCACAGGCCGGGTTGGGAGAAACATCTCCTAACTCGGTGCGTGTCGGGGTGGCAAGAGGGGCGGCGGCATGTTCGATCTCAATGGAGGTAATACCCGACAGGTAAGGCCTGTATTCCATTACATCAAAGAACTGTACGACTAATTCTCGCCAGGGTGTGAGCCGGCCCCAATTCAGATCGCTTAAAGCAGAGTCGGGCGCGGCTTGACGAAGTAAAGAGAGCGTATAGATATCTTGCTCTGGATTGAAGAAGCTGGTTGAATCAACAATGACCCTGTTGCTCAGTTCCACAAGTTTGTGGAAAGCAGGATCGTCGTCCGGCGGGTCACCAATCCACCACAAGTAGACCGGTAGGTCAGGTTTGAGTAGAGGTTGTAGGATGTTGGCTATAGCCCTGTTGGCGCTGCCTATTGACAGGATGGTGGTTTGTTCAAAGCAATGGCGCATGATGTCTGAAATTGCAGAAAAGCAGCGCAAAGTAACCCAGGTGGAGATAGCCGTGGTGGTAGAGTTACTGCGATCAAGAATGACAATGGTGACGCGGGCAAGATGCGTACTGGCCAGGTCGCGGAGCAACCTGCTGGCACTTTGCGCTGACTCGAGATCAGGCGCGCAGATGACGAGGTTGAGCACGCTGGTACGTACGTTAGTATTTTGACCGGTGCGCAAATTGTCGGCAGAAATTTTCCACAGAAGGGAAAGTTCTTCCTCGACGTGCTCGAGGTGTACCAATTTGCCCGCCCATGGTAAGCGTGGTCCTAGACTGTTGGTGGCCTCCTGAGTCATACGTATCCCCTCATCGACGAGAACGGCTATGTTCTACGGAATAAACTCAATTACTAGATTGACAAAGATGAAAAAAAGTGGTAGGAGTTAGGGACGTCGCCAGCGACGACCGTCTTTCCAGATGTACTCATCCGCGGCTTGTGGACCCCAGGTGCCAGCTTCATAGGTCTGGATGGTCTCACGTGGTTCGTCTTTCCATTCGTCAAGGATGCCCTGTATAAAGATCCATGCTGCCTCCACTTCATCGCGGCGTGTAAACAGGGTGGAGTCTCCCACCATACAGTCAAGGATTAAGCGCTCATATGCTTCGGGTTGCTCACGCACAAATGAGGAGCCATAGAAGAAATCCATGTTGACTGCGCGAATTTGCATTTCAGTACCTGGGACTTTGGCTCCAAACTTGAGCGAAATGCCCTCATCAGGTTGAATGCGCAGGATGAGGACGTTTGGCTCTATTTGGCCGTGCGCCTCGCTGCGTTTGAAGAGTATAAGGGGTGCCTGTTTGAACTGAATAGCGATTTCAGTGACACGCTTGGGCAAGTATTTGCCCGTGCGCAGGTAGAAAGGAATGCCTGCCCAGCGCCAATTGTCGATATAGATCTTCATGGAGACATAGGTCTCTGTGGTCGAGGTTGGTGAGACCCCATTCTCTTCCAGGTAGCCAGGCACCGGTTTGCCGCCAACCCAGCCGGGGCCATATTGCGCGCGGATGGAGTTGATGCTCACGTCTCGACCAACAAATGGCTGCAGCGCGTGCAAGACCTTGACCTTTTCGTCGCGAACAGCGTCGGCGTCAAAGGCGATGGGAGGTTCCATCGCGACAAGCGTCAGTAGTTGCAACACGTGGTTCTGGACTATATCGCGGATGGCACCGGACTCTTCATAGTAGGAGCTGCGGCCCTCGAGTCCCAGGTTTTCCGCTACGGTAATCTGTACATGGTCAATGTAGCGACGGTTCCAGACGGGTTCAAAAATGCCATTTGCCAGGCGAAAAACAAGGATGTTCTGGACGGTTTCTTTGCCGAGATAGTGGTCGATGCGGTAGACCTGTTCCTCGCGAAAGACCTTGGAGACCTGGCGGTTCAGCTCGTGCGCCGATGCGAGGTCGTGCCCAAAGGGTTTTTCGATGATGATACGTGTCCAGCCCTTGCGGTTTTTATTCAGGCCCGCGGCTCCAATCCGTTGGATGATTTCGGGGTACTGGCTGGGTGGTGTTGAAAGGTAAAAAATGCGGTTACCGGAGGTTCCGCGCTCCTGGTCCAGGGTATTGAGCAGGGTGTTTAGCTTCTCGTAGCCTTTGGGGTCGTGAAAAGCCGATTGTAAATAGCGGATACCAGAGGCGAAGCTGTCCCAAACCTGAAGATTGACAGGCTTCTGGCGGGAATGCGCATTGATTGATTCGAGGGCCTGCTGGCGAAAATCGTCATCGCTATAGGGGCGACGGGCGAAACCTACGACAGAGAAGCCCGCGGGTAGCGGATGTTCCAGTGCTAAATCATAGAGCGCTGGAAGCAATTTTCTATGCGTTAAGTCGCCTGTTGCGCCAAAGATGACCATGACGCATGGTTCGGTACTTTGTTTAATGCGCAGCCCCTCGCGAAGGGGATTTGGAGCCTCGACTACGCTTCTGTGAGGCATTGGTAAACTCCTAGTTTTTTTGGGCGACCCAAGGGTCGCCCCTACTATACCACGGGTGAGGTCGCTTGTACATATAGATTAGCTTTTGATTTGTTGGGTTTCGATGGTTTTTTGTTTGCTGGCGATTCCTGCAAAGAGTTGGTGGAAGGAATCGGCGAATTTCTGCACACCTTCGTCCTGGAGTTGCTGTGTTACCTGGTCGTAATGAATGTCGATTTCCTCAAGGGCAGCGAGAAGGGCGTGGGCTTCTGGGATGTTGTCCTCGATGCTGTAGCGCACCTGGCCGTGATCGCGGAAGTTTTGGATGGTTTCGAGCGGCATGGTATCTACGGTATGAGGGCCGATGAGTTCTTCCGCGTAGAGGACGTCGCGGTAGGCGGGATTCTTAGTGCTGGTGCTGGCCCAGAGTGGGCGCTGCACGTGTGCTCCAGCCTGTTGGAGCGCTGCAAAGCGAGGGGATTCGAAGATACGCTTGAACTCCTGGTACACGAGGCGCGCGTTGGCGATAGCGGCTTTGCCTTCAAGTGACTTGAAATGTTGTTGCTGTGCGGGATCGTTGGTAGCTTTGACTTTGTCCTCGAGCAGTTTGTCAACGAGGGTATCCACGCGGCTGACAAAGAAACTGGCAACTGAGGCGATGTGACTGATGTCTTTACCGGCGGCATGGCGAGCTTCCAGGGCGCTAATATAGGCTTCAGTAACTGCGCGGTAGTCATTTAACGAGAAGATGAGTGTAATGTTGATATTCAGTCCGTTGGTCAGAGACTGGAGAATGGCAGGAATGCCTGCCGGGGTCGCGGGTATTTTGATCATCAGGTTGGGGCGATCTACTATATGCCAGAAACGGCTGGCCTCTGAAATCGTGCCCTGGGTGTCGTGCGCCAGATCGGGCGAGACTTCGAGGCTGACGAAGCCATCCTGCCCATTCGTCTGGTCATAGATTGGACGCAGGAAGTCGGCGACGGTGCGAATATCATGAATGACCATGGCTTCGTAGATGTCGTTGGTGTTCTTGCCCTCTTTGATGAGCTGATTCATCTGCTCATCGTAGGCATGGCCCGCGCTAATCGATTTCTCGAATATGGTGGGGTTGGCGGTGACGCCGACGACGCCGTCTTCATCCAGAAGGCGTTTGAACTGGCCAGAGACGAGTTGTGAGCGGTCGATGTTATCGTACCAGACGCTCTGACCGTGTGATTTGAGTTGTAGCAATGGATTTGTCATAGTTGTTCTCCTTGTGGGAGCGCGATGCGCGGCGTTCCCTTTAAAGTATTGTCTCAATGCGGGTGTTATTTGTTACGTTCCGTTACTACTGGTTCTTCTAATTACTACGAATTGGTACGTGTTCCTGACGCAGTGCGTTCATATTCTGCTTTTATGATAACATCTTGTGGGAGAGAGTACAAATATGGGAGAAATAGTTTCCAGGTTGACCGCAAGGAAGGGTACAAACGAGTATGAAAGGGAGAACGAGATGATACAAACTGGACTACAAAACAAAGTCGTGCTGATTACAGGAGCTAATCACGGTATTGGAGCGGCAACGGCAAAGGCGTTTGCGGCAGAGGGGGCAGCGGTACTGATGAACTATCTACGGCTTACGCCAATGCGCAGGTATGAGCGGGATGAAGAGAAGCTGGATATCTATGATAGCATGAGGGCGAAGTCTGCCGATGAAGTCGTGCAGGCAATTCGTGATCCTGGGGGTAGGGCCGAGGCGGTAGAGGCTGATCTGTCAGACGTGGCGACGATTCCGATGTTGTTTGATCGCGCGGAAGCGCTCTTTGGAACTGTGGATATTCTGGTCAATAATGCAGATTACTGCGAGCAAGATACCTTTATTCCTACAAACAGGCTTGGGCCGACGGATGTAGCACCGGATGGCTATCCTACGCTGAGTATTACGGCAGAGACGCATGATCGCCATTTTGCCGTGAACAGCCGGGCGGTGGCATTGATGATGGCGGAGTATGCGCGTAGGCGCATTGAGCAGGGCAAACATGGGGGGCGCATCATCAATATCAGCACGGATGGCGCTCCTGGTTTCGCGGGGGAGATATCATATGGGGCCAGCAAATACGCTGCGGAGTCCTATACGCGCGCGGCGGCGGTTGAATTGGGGAGATATGGTATTACGGCGAATATTGTATCGCCGGGACCGATACAGACGGGGTGGATACGGCCAGAGTTGAAGCAGCAAATCATTGTGGAGACGCCGCTGGGGCGGGTGGGGCAGCCAGAGGATGTGGCTGATGTGATTGTATTTCTTGCTTCGGAACAGGGGCGCTGGGTTTCTGGGCAGATGATTTCTGCGAGTGGTGGGCGGAGGATGTTTTAGGGTAATGAGGAATGGACTTCTATAAGAATTTACCAGCGGCGTAGCGACAGAAGAAGTGCCCCTACACACAGTAGGAGGAGAACGGTAAACCACCAGGTATGTGACAAGAAGCCCATTCCAAGCGCTATAGTTAAAAGTAGTGTAAGGTAAATAGAGATGAGTAGGTCACGTTTCCTGGAACGAGGAGCAACAGGAAGAGGTTGTGGCGTATCTGCTGATGTTACACGAGGTATCAGTACCTGCTGCTCCGTGGTATAGGCATTCAACACCTGCCAAAATTCTTCGATCGACTCAAAACGATCGGCACTGCTAATGGACATAGCGCGCTGAAGAGCCTGATCCACTACTGGAGGAATTGTCGATTCGAGCAGATTTGCCGACTTGAGAGGATCGACTCCTTTGTCTTTTCTCCTTGTGGCTCGGGAGATAGCATCGACGGGAACAGTTCCGGTTAACAGCGTATAGAACGTCGCGCCCAGTCCGTAAATGTCTGTGCGAGAAGTAGCCCCTCTCCCATATTGTTCAGGTGCCGCATAACCAGGCTCGCGGTGGTTGATAGTGGTTGTTTCGTCTGCCACGTACTCCTTGGCGGAGCCAAAATCAACCAGCATAGCTTCCGCAGCTCCTATTGGTACGATAATATTGGCGGGTTTGATATCGCGATGTACAATCGGCGGGTCTTGATGATGCAGATAGATCAGCGCATCGACGATAGGAGCCATAAGAGTCAGCACCAGGGGCAACGAAAAACGCTGCTCTGGCTGCTCTTGCCGCAAGGTCTCCAGGTTCTTCCCCTCGACGTAATCCATGAGCATATACACCCGCTTGAGCTTGTTATGCTCGAAGACCCGGTAGACGCGGGGCAAGGCCCGGTGATTGAGCCGCTTGAGGATATCCCCTTCAAAGACGAAGCGTTCGCGGTCTCGCTTGTTCGGATCGATCACCTCTTTGAGAGCAAACAGGTTGTTCTTGATGCGCCGATCTCGAACCAGGTAGACGACCCCAATCCTACCCCTACCAAGGAGACCTTCTACCATATAGTGGTCTCCAGCGGGGCCTCGTATGGAAACTCCCTTTGGAAGCAATATCTGTTGTTGTTGCGTGTTGTACATCATACGGGTGATCAGTTCCAAGTTCATTATAGATAGTGCCCCATGCTTTGGTGCCCTTCTACCTGTTCACCAGGAGAGTTTAACATACCATCTTTTATAAATCTACCCGCCCGTCGAATGAACATTTGAAGGATGTGGTCCTTCGTCCACGCCTCAATTTGCTGGGCAGACTAGATCAACTTCTTAGCTTTCTCTACAACGTTTTCGACGGTGAAGCCGAATTGCTGGAAGAGGACCTTGCCGGGGGCGGAGGCTCCGAAGTGGTTGAGGGTGAAGGTGTCTCCGCTGGGGCCGGTATAGCGTTCCCAACCTATGGGTGAGGCGGCTTCGATAGCGAGTCGCGCTGTGATGGATTTTGGGAGGACCGATTCTTTGTATTCAAGACTTTGTTCTTCGAAGAGTTCCCAGCTGGGCATGCTGACGACGCGAACCTGTATGCCCTCGTCACGCAGTTTGGCGGCGGCATCGACGGCGAGTGAGAGTTCGGAGCCGGTGGCGATGAGGATGAGTTGGGGCGTGGTTTCGCTTTCGACGAGCACATAGGCACCCTTTGCCAGGTTGCTGGCGGAGGCAGCCGGCGTGGTACGTTCGAGGGTGGGCAGGTTCTGGCGGGTGAGCGCGAGGGCGACCGGTCCTTTATGAGTGATGGCCTGGCGCCAGGCTTCCGCGGTCTCGTTGGCATCGCCAGGGCGGATGACGGTCAGGCCGGGGATGGCGCGTAAGGCGACCAACTGCTCGATGGGTTGATGGGTTGGGCCGTCTTCGCCTAGCCCGATGCTATCATGAGTGTAGACGTAGATGGTTTTAATGCCCATGAGCGCGGCCAGGCGAATGGGTGGGCGCATGTAGTCCGAGAAGATGAGGAAGGTCGCGCCAAAGGGGATGATGCCGCCATGCAGGGACATGCCGTTGAGTATGCTCCCCATGCCGTGTTCGCGTATGCCGAAGTGCATATTGCGTCCATTGCTCAGGGGGCCAAGGTCGCCATCGCACTTCATAAGTGTGTTTGTTGAGGGGGCGAGGTCGGCTGAACCACCGACAAGGTTGGGCAGCTTAGGGGCGATGGCGTTGAGAACTCTGCTAGATGAGACGCGTGTGGCCATGGCTTCACCGGGCTGGAAGGTGGGAATGTCGCTGTCCCAGCCGTCGAGGAGCTGACCGCTGATCTCACGTTCCCACTGTGCGGCCAGTTCGGGGTAAGCAGCACGATAGGCGGCATAGGTTTCCTGCCACGCTTTTTCCTGAGCGGCGCCGCGTTCGATGGCCTGGCGGTAGAATGCTATGACCTCCTCGGGTTCGTAGAAGGGTTCTTCAGAGGGCCAGCCAAGGTTGCGCTTCGTGAGGAGAACCTCGTCGGCTCCCAGGGGGCTGCCGTGCGCCTCGGCTGTATCGTGTTTATTGGGGCTGCCATAGGCGATGTGCGAACGCACGATGACGAGCGAGGGGCGTTCGGTCTCCGCCTGTGCTGCAAGGATGGCCTGTTCGAGGCTTGCGAGGTCGTTGATATCTTCGATATGCTGGACATGCCAGTGGTAGCCCTCGAAACGGCGCCCTACATCTTCGTTAAAAGCGAGATCGGTGCTTCCTTCGATAGTGATATGGTTGTTGTCGTAGAAGTAGATGAGTTTGCCTAATTTGAGGAAGCCTGCTATAGACGCGGCTTCGGAGGAGACGCCTTCCATGAGATCACCGTCACTGCAGATGACGTAGGTGTGGTGGTCGACGATGGTGTGACCAGGACGATTGTAGCGGTTGGCCAGGAAGCGTTCAGCGATGGCCATGCCGACAGCATTACCGAAGCCCTGTCCGAGAGGGCCGGTGGTTGTTTCGATGCCTGGCGTTTCGCCATGTTCGGGGTGTCCCGGGGTGAGGCTGCCCCATTGGCGGAAGTTTTTAAGTTGCTCCAGGGAGAGATCGTAGCCTGTGAGGTGCAGCATGCTGTACTGCAGCATGGAGGCATGGCCAGCGGAGAGGATGAAGCGGTCGCGGTTGATCCAGGATGGGTTGCGTGGGTTATAGCGCATGGTGCGGGTCCAGAGCAGGTAGGTGAGCGGGGCGAGAGCCATAGGGGTGCCGGGATGACCGGAGTTGGCTTTTTGCACGCCGTCCATTGCCAGGGTGCGTATGGTGTTGATGCAGAGTTGTTCGAGGGTGTTTTGTTGTATGGGTGATTTTTCCTGAGTTGTCATGTACCTCTTTTGGCCTTTCTTTGTAATTCATATAGCTTATTGATGGCCTCGATGGGTGATAACTCATCAATCGCAATTGATTTGAGCTCCTCAACGAGGGGATGCTGGTCGGAGGCGAGGAGGGTCATTTGCCAAGCGACGGGCATGGCCATGTCTTTCATAGCTTTGCGGCGTGCTTTGACGTCTCCTTTGCGCTCGAGTTCTTCAAGGATCTCTTCGGCGCGGTGTACGACTGGACGTGGGATACCGGCAAGCTGTGCGACATGCACGCCGTAGCTTCTATCGGCACCGCCAGGTACGATCTTGCGTAGGAAGACGATTTTTCCTCCCTCCTCAGTGACTGCTACATTCAAACATTGGATGCGTGGTAGCAATTGCGCTACTTCGACAAGCTCGTGATAATGGGTGGCGAAGAGCGTACGAGCGCCACACCGTTTATTATTGTGTAGGTATTCAACGACAGCGCGAGCGATAGCGAGGCCATCGTAGGTGCTGGTGCCGCGGCCAATCTCGTCAAGGATGACGAGGCTGCGCGGCGTAGCGTGGTGGAGGATGTTGGCCGTTTCGACCATCTCCACCATAAAGGTACTCTGGCCGGTTGCCAGGTCGTCCTGCGCGCCAATGCGTGTAAAGATGCGATCTACCATGCCAATGGTCGCGGTTTCCGCGGGAACATAACTACCAATCTGGGCCATGAGGGTGATCAGCGCAACCTGGCGCAGGTAGGTTGATTTACCCGCCATGTTGGGTCCCGTGATGATGCAGATTTGCGCAGCGGAACAGGAGAGGTTGGTATCGTTGGGAATAAAGGGTGTGTCAGCCTGTGCCTGCTCAACGACGGGATGGCGACCAGCAACGATGTGGATGGTGTCACTCTCGTTGAGTTGTGGGCGACAGTAGTTATGCTGGGCGGCAACCTGCGCAAGGCTGAGGTAGACATCTATTTCGGCAAGAGCATGGGCAGTATCGAGGATGTGTTCTGCTGCGTGAATGGCGATATCAGCGCGGAGCTGGGCGAATAGCTCGGTCTCGAGCTTGCCGATCCTCTCCTGAGCGTTGAGGATGAGGGTCTCGTATTCTTTCAGGTCGGGCGTGATATAGCGCTCGCAGTTAGTGAGAGTTTGTTTGCGGATATAATCAGCGGGAACGCGGCTGACGTTCGTGTTGGTGACCTCGATATAATAGCCTGGGCCTTTGTTGTAACCAACCTTGAGGTTAGTGATACCGGTGCGACGCCGTTCGCGTTGCTCAAGCTCGGCAAGCCACTTTTGTCCGTCCTTTGACGCGTGTTTGACCTGGTCGAGTTCGTCGCTGTAACCAGGGCGAATGACGCCACCTTCTGAGGCGCTGAGGGGCGGTTCATCGACAATGGCACTCTTGATGAGCGTGGTGATATCTTCGTTGTTGGAGAGCCTGCGCACGATATGCATGAATGACGGCATCTGTGTTGCCGCGTCGTCGGAAAGGGAGGTACGCACCTCGTCTGCCGCACGCAGGCCGGCAGCCAGCGCTACGAGGTCACGGGGAGAGGCGATGCGTTGGCGAACGCGATTGATGATGCGTTCGATATCGCCGGCCTTTTTCAGGGCTTCTACCAGGCGAGCTTGTAAGAGTGTGTCGCCGAGGAGCTCGCTGATGACCTGCTGGCGCTGCCGGAGGATAGTAATATCGAGGAGTGGCTGGCTGATCCAACGACGTATGAGGCGGCCTCCCATGGGAGTGCGCGTCTTATCCAGGACCCAGAGGAGCGAGCCTTTGATGGAACCACTGCGCCCAGTCTCAAAGAGTTCAAGGTTGCGGCGCGTATACATATCGAGTGTCATATAGCCATTGGTATAGTAGGTTTCCAGTGCGGTGAGGTGGCGCAAGATACCCTTTTGTGTCTCCTGCACGTAGGCGAGAACTGCGCCGGCGGCACGGATGGCGAGGGGGAGGTGGGAACAGCCAAAGCCTTCTAACGAGGAGACCTCAAAGTGAGTAAGCAAGCGGTGACGGGCATCATCCTCGCTGAAATAACGAGCATCGTAGGGAGTGACGTGTCCCGCGACACCAGTGAGCAATTTCGTTAAAGGAGCGATATCGTCATCGTCGTCGTCGTCGAGTTCAGGGACTTCAGCATTGGCAATGCCGTTGCTGCCGATTTTCGTGACCCGTTTTTCGCTCATTACCGCGGCCAGCCAGCGCCGCTTGCGACTGCCAAGGCGGCTATAATGCGCTTCGATAATCACCTCGGCAGGGCTGACGCGGGCCAACTCCTGTTGGAGGGACAGTTCAGGCTCGGGAGTAGAGAATTGTGTCACCGCGAATTCGCCAGTAGTAATATCGACGTAGGCGATGCCGACGGCGTCGCGACCTGTGACGACAGCGGCGAGGAAGTTGTTGCGTTTGGCGGCCAGCATAGCCGGATCGATGACGGTACCGGGGGTAACGATACGGATCACCTCGCGGTCAACCAGTCCCTTTGAGAGTGCCGGGTCGCTGGTTTGCTCGCAGACGGCAACGCGGTAGCCCTTACTGACCAGGCGCGCGATATAACCATCGGCGGCATGATGAGGAATGCCAGCCATTGGTGATTTTTCACCACGGCCAAAGTCGCGCCTGGTGAGAGCTATTTCGAGTTCGCGGGCGACTATTTCGGCGTCGTCATCGAACATCTCATAGAAGTCGCCCATGCGAAAGAAGAGGATAGCATCAGGATTTTGTTCTTTGATACGCAAGTATTGTGTGCGTACTGGGCTGTGAACAGGATGTTCTTGCTCATAGTCTTTGAATAACACGTTTCAAGCTCCACCAGTTCGTTGTTCAATAAGAGTGTTTCGTTCCCAGAAGACGCCTTGTGAGTAGCCTTGAATTGCGCTGTCTTTTGTTGCCAGGTCAAGTCTTTTTTCTGCCAGGCAACAGTACGTCTCATCGATTTCGACGCCGATGTAGGTGCGTGCCAATTTTTTTGCCACGACCGATGTGGTGCCTGAGCCGAGAAATGGATCAAAGACGAGTTGACCAGGAAGCGAACTGGCGAGGATAATTTTCGCCAGGAGTTTTTCAGGTTTTTGCGTCGGGTGGTCAGTGTTTTCGGGCATTGACCAGAATGGAACGGTCATGTCTGTCCAAATGTTCGATGGATAGGTAAAACGAAAATCCCCAGCTTCGCTTTCTTCCCAGTCCTTCGGATTGCCATTGGTATCTTTATAGGGGGCCAGGACCTTGCGTTTGAGTTTGACCGCATTGACATTAAATGTATAATTATCCGACATGGTACAGAACCAGATATCTTCTGAGCAGTTTTTCCAGTTGGTCATGGCGCCACGGCCTTTTTCGCGTTCCCAGGTGATGCGGTTGCGAACAATGAAGTACTGTTCCAGGGTGTAGTGGATCGCAGAGGAGGAACGCCAGTCACTACAGACATAGATAGAAGCAGTAGGTTTGAGAAGCCTGGTGAACTGAACGATGAATGAAGCGAACCAGGAAGCATAATCTTCTAAACCTCTTTTCCTAAAAACGGTACTATTGAATGATTTTGTGATATTGTAAGGTGGATCAATAAAGAGTAAATCAATACATTGGTCAGGTAGTAGCGGGATCGCGTGAAAAATATCCTGGTTGATAGTGGTATTGGCGATCGTTTCAATGGATACAGGCTTGTCCAGTCGTAGGAGGTGGGAAAGGTATAGGGATTTTTCTTGTGTGGAAAGGACGATTGAGCGGTTGCGATCTCCACGATTACCTTTTACCATTTCTATCACCCAGAACTCCATAACCAGGGTTGTACTATTGTTGTAGCTCATGGTATGACGGAGGGGGGATAATGTCAAGTTGATGCTCCAAATGCCTGAGTGTTGTGTTTTTTAGTAAGTGGGTTGAATATTCGGAGGAAGTTGCGATGCGGTACATAGCTATCATTGTATTTGTTCTGGTTACGGCGGGATTGGCTGTGCTGGCGTTTGAGAATTTTCTCAGTGATGTTTCGCTGACACTTATTTTCTGGAGTACGCCTCCTTTACCTTTGGGCTGGATTCTTTTTTTGTCGTTTTTGTTAGGTGCTGCGATGCTCTTTCTTGTTGCGGTTGCAGCGGCGATGGATGAAAGGCGTGAGTTGAAAAGGTTGCGCGGGAGGGTGAAGGAACTGGAGGGGAAGGTTGCGAATATTTCAGCTGTTCAGTCGTCTGCTGGTTCTCCGAATGTTTCTATGCCAGGGATGGGGATACCTGTTTCCAAACCTGATATTTCGGATATGACGACGCTGCATTAGTATTTATTTGTGTCCAATCTACGGGGGTAGTACATGATAAAAGAACAAAGTCAAAAAGCTGAAATAATGCAGCCGGGAACGGTCAAATTCTTGTCTCTTGGAGGAGTAGAAGATGTCACACGCAATATGTATTTATATGAGTTTAAAGACCAAATACTTATTGTCGATTGTGGCATAGGGTTCCCCGATGAAACCATGTTGGGAGTAGACTTACTCCTGCCTGATATAACCTATCTCCTTCATACCTGTATGCCGGAAGGCAAAGCCAAGAAGAAAATTGTCGGCATGCTGTTGACCCACGGACACGAAGATCATATCGGCGGCTTGCCGTTTATCTTACCGCAATTGCCGTCTTTTCCTATTTACGGATCACCGCTCACAGCCGCTCTTGCCAATGAAAAATTAACCGAATTCAATGCTCAGCCTGTTGTCCAGACAGTTAGATTTACTAATGGCAACATTCAAATCGGTGATTTCAAAATTACCTTTATCCATGTCACGCACTCCATACCGGATACGACACACCTTTTCATTGAAACACCGGTAGGCAATTTCTACCATGGAGCGGACTACAAATTCGATTTGACTCCTGCTGACCGGAAAAGGGCGGAATTTCTCAAAATAGCACAGGCAGCACAAAAAGGCATTACGGCACTTCTTTCTGATTGCCTTGGGGCTGAAAGACCCGGATTTACTCCTTCCGAAGAGATGCTCACGCAGAATTTTGAAAAAACTATGCGTGAATGTCAAGGAAAGGTTTTTATTACTACCAATTCTTCCAATGTTTCCCGTTTGAACCAGGCGATTGAGGCGGCGGAAAAGCTCAACCGCAAAGTCTGTTTTGTCGGAAGATCCATCATCAAAGCCAAACAAATCGCACAAAAACTCGGATATCTGCATATCAAACGGGGAACTGAAATCCAAATAGACGCACTACCTCATTTCAAGAGCAATCAAGTCATGCTTTTGGTTGCGGGAAGCCAGGGCCAGGAAAACTCTGCCATGAACCGCATAGCGGAGGGAGAACACAAAGCAATAGGACTGCAACCCAATGATATGGTTATCTTCTCCGCAGATCCGATACCGGGCAACGAACTTGCGGTAAGTTCGTTGGTAGATTCGATAGCAAAAAAGGGCGCAACAGTAATGTATTCGGATATTGCCAGTGGTTCATTCCATGTCTCCGGCCATGGTTCTTCCGGCGATCATATGCTTTTAATTTCCTTGACCCAACCCAAATTCCTCCTGCCTATCAGCGGAACTTATCGGCATATGATTGCATACCGTGACCTCTGTGAAAAAATGAATTACAAAAGAAATCAAATTTTTCTGATTGAAAATGGGCAGGAAGTAGTATTTACCGCCCAACAAGCCAAAATCGGAAAGAAAATTGAGGTGAAAAATGTATACATCGATGAAGTATCAGGGGAAGAACTGGAAAGTTACGTTGTCCGCGACCGTGAACGGTTAGCACAGGAGGGAGCATTGATTCTACTGGTAGAAATCAATGCTTCCAACAGTCAATTAGCGCGTAAACCCGAAGTAATCATGCGGGGTACGTCGTTGTCTGAATCATCAAAAGAAGACCTGGCGAATCTCTTACAGAAAGAAATAGCGAAAGTGCTTTCCAATCAAAAAGGCCATGTCACAAACTGGGTACACATCAGGCGGGTAATTGGTGACGTTGCCGAAAGCCATATCTTCAAAAAACTCCACAGCCAGCCTTTGATCCTCCCTGTCGTGATTGAGGTATAGCAGCTTGACTTCACAAAGCCATCACATTGTCTCATGGCACTTTAACAAAAGTGGCACAGTTTCACGGCACTGTTGCACTTTTAGTGATTCAAGGGTCATGGAGGAAACCTGCCCAAGTGAAGACCTGTTGCGCAACACAACCCTTTTTTCAATGGCTAGCTGCGGGAGAAGATGCTGAAGAGGCGTTGGAAGAAATTGCGTTTTTTTGGTGGTTGCACAGCTGATGTCGGGTGTACCGCGGCTTCTGTAGTGCCTTCTAATGCAGTGTTGTCAGGTGCCGCTGCGACTTCGTTGGGAGGAGTATCGATGGGTGTCGAATTGCTTTCATTGGATGCTGGTAGAGGGGTGTCTGAAGTATTGCTTGCCGCCATAGTGTGTAGTTCTATTGAGGGCAGTGGAACGATTGTGGCTACGTCTTCGAAGTTTATTTGCTCAGAGGGAGCGGTTTGTTCTATTGCTGCGGGTGCAGGTGCTGCAGGTGCTTCGGGAATATGTTCAGCGAGTGGAGTTGAAGTTTCGTACAAAGGAACTTGCGTTGAATCAGCTGTTTCCTCTGGTGTTAAGTTCGATGCTTCCTGGGAAGGGGTGAGCGTTGGAGCCGCAATAACTTCCATTGCCATGGCTGAAGTCTCATCAACGGGAATGGGAGCAGCAGTAGTAGCCTCGGATGCTGATGGTTGTGCTGGTATCTCGTCGACTAGAACGGTGGCGATATCTAGCTTTGTGTCTAAGAGGGAAATATCTTCTTCACTCATGAGTTTCTGGAGGAGTATTTCCTCGGTGGCTTCTTTCAATGTCTCTGCTGTCTCGATGTTAGCAGAGGCCGGGCTGGGCGATTGCGAGGGAGGCTGATCAGTGGATTCAGTGGATTGTGGCGAAGATTTGGTGGCTTCGATGGATACTTTGCGCATCGAGTCTATCCAATCGTATGCGCCTTCCAGAGCATGTTCACACCACTCCGTGTAATTACCGCGGATGAAATCAAACTTTTCACAGTATTCAAGGTGCAGCATGGTATTGTCAAGCCAGGTTTCGCCTCGATCCAACAGGCGATCCAGGAGATCCAGATTGGTGACGCCGTTAGATTGAAGACGGGCAAGTGAAGCTAGAGCAATAGATGAAGGGTGCACGAGTTGTATTTGCCGGTTATTTTCAGCGATTTGCTGGTGCACTCGTACGATTTGCGTTTGCAGGTATGCTATCTGCTGTTGGCGCAGCCACTGTTGATAGCCAGCATGAAACTCTGCGACATCCTGGGATGAAAGCTTCTCAAACAGGAGGCTGATTTCGTTGGGTGAGAGCTGTCCTGGTGTATTACTCATGATGGTTCTCCCCACGTGTGTTTTGTGACGAGGGCTGGTGGCCCCAACGTTCTAGCCAGCGTTGTATAAGGAGATTGGTACGCATACTCTCCCGGTCGATAGGTTCGCTGGAATTGTTGGCTCCGGAAGCGACTGCGATATTTTGCAACCACCATGGCAGCTCTACTTGCGGATCGATCAGCGAATTCTCGTCAATAAAGGAAGACATATCTTTGGGCAACAGCACCGGCTCTTGGTGAGGGATATGTGGGAACAGGTGGTCGAGGTTAGGATTGAAAGTTGACGTAGAGATTACAGGTGGTTCAATGGGCATTATTGGAGTTTCGAAATTTGGTAAGTTACTCCAAGCAAAGAGCGCGGGTGAGATGGTTTCTGCCGAATGGTCTGGCGCCGGAACTTGCTGACTGGTGGGTCCTGGTGTAGAGGTGTATTCATCCAGCGGTGACGAGGCTTGCTCAGCTAAGCTGGCTGCCAATGCGAGAATAATCTTGTTGGTGGCAAGGAACGAACTCTCGAACGTTGTGTCCTGCGGGAATTGGGCTGAAGAGGAAACAGCGTCTTGAGGCGGTGGCTCACACTGTTCTACAGGTTGAGCACGTTCTTGAAGTTGCGACAGTTCGCTCTCAAGCAGCCCTAGCTGAGCCTGGAGCTGCTGTTCAACTGCGCGATAGTGCAACCATTGTTGATATTGACCCATGTAGTCTGTTCCAGATTGGTGCTGAAAGTGACGAATTATGCTGTTCTACTGCGTGTAGAGTATAGCATGTGTTACGTCAAGAGACAAGTCGACACAAAAAGATACACCATTCAGGCTAGTCCTGCGCGTTCCATTGCTGTGTTATGAGAGATACGCAGCAGTATACCAATGATGATGTAGTTGGCAATAATGGAACTACCACCGTAGCTCAGGAAGGGCAATGGTATGCCTGTCAGAGGGAGAATCTTCATATTGCCCGCGATAATGATGATTGTCTGAATAGCGAAGATAGAGGTAAGACCGGAGGCTAATAATTTACTAAAGGTATCGGTGGTTTCCATAGCGATACGATAGCCACGGTAAATGATGAACAAATAGATGCCAAGGATGGCGAAAAGACCTGCGAGGCCTAATTCTTCGCCGAGGGCAGTGAAGATCATATCGGATTGGACGACGGGAACAAAAGTTGGGTGCCCAAGTCCAATGCCAGCACCGATGATGCCGCCACTGGAGAGGGCAATCAGGCCCTGGACGATTTGCACGCCACCGTTTTCTGCGAAATATTGGTCGGCAGCAGACCAGTTCTGCCAGTTTACGATATCGAAACCAAGGACATCGAAGCGCGCCCGGACGTAGCCAAAGAGCGCATATCCGATAAAGCCGAGGATAATGAAGAATACCAGACCGCTGACAGCATAGCGGATGCTGCCGCTGCCGAGGTACATCATGCAGAGGAAGATGCCGTAGACGAGCAGGGCAAGTCCCAGTTCGCGGATGCCCAGGAAGAGGACCAGGGCGAGGCCGAGCATGATTAAGAGGGTCACCAGGATTTTTGCCGGGGGCAAGAAGGGGAAGCGCAACGAGCCGATACGGAAGTCGTCTCCGGCAAATTCATCAATATTTTTGCTCAGATAGGCGGCAAAGAAGACGACAAGGAATATTTTGAGAAGTTCCGAAGGCTGCAGGTTGAGCGGCCCGATATTCAATTGGTCATGTGTGGGGCTATTCAGGTTCGCACGCAATGAGTGGGCGAGGGTGATGCCAACCATAAAGATGCCGAGAATGGCCCAGAGATAATAGGTGTTTTTTAGCCACTCTATTCTGCGCAGTGCGAAGAGCGTAATGAGGAAGGTGACGAGACCAACGACGACCCAGATGAGCTGGCGGGTGCCCAGGGAGGGGCTTGCGGGCACGAGGTTTGGGCCGATGCGCAGTGCCATTAAGACGCCGATGCCGCTGAGAAGGCATACAAGAGGCAGAAGTATTTGATCGGCTCTGGGGAAGGTGAAACTCAGGAGAAAATTGATGCAGAAAAAGATGGTGATGATGCCGAGCACTGGGATGAGACCCTCTATGGTGGGGAGGTTTTTGGTGCTGAGCGAGGATGTTGGTACGAGTCCTGCTCGTACAGACCTGGCAAGTAGGAGTTGGGTCATGGCTATAAGGAGGATGATAAAGGGGATGATGAAGAGTCCTAGTTCTTGCCAGCGATATTTTTTTATTGTGCTCAGTGGTGTTCGCTTCGCCATATGTATTCCTTTTATTGGGCCAGTTTGAAGCTGATGAAGCCGATTTTGACGATGTCGCCGGGTCGGGCGGGAAGGGCTTCACGAGCTGGTTGATTATTGACGTAGGTGCCATACATGCTGCCGATATCGCGTACGTACCAGGTGCCATGACGATTTTCGATAGAGGTGTGCGCGCTTGAAATGAAGTTGTCGGTCAAACGGATGGTGCTTGTAGGGGCGCGCCCGATAGTTGTTTTGGGTTCGAGATCGAAGCGAGTGCCTGGTAGAAGGCTGCTGGGGCCGCTATCGACGACGACCAGGTGACCGAGGACGGGTGCTGCTTTAAATTCGTCGGCGCTGACGGCTGCCGTTTTCTTCAAATCACTTCTGATGGTGATGACTACCTGCATCAGGAAGAGATAGAGCAAGATAATGAATAAGAGCCGCAAAATCAATAAAAAGACATCTAGTTGAAGGGGCATGGTTAAAAGCTCTCACCTTCGTTCAAAGTAGAAATCGTAACTGCCGATGGTGAAACGGTCACCATTGCGTAGGGTATGCTGGCGCATGTTAGGACTATTGTTGATGGTGATGCCGTTGGTACTACCAAGGTCAAAGATGGCAAACTGACCATCGGGTAGGTATTTGATCTGTGCATGATTGCGCGAGACGCGTTTGTCTTCAACGATGATATCATTGCTGAGTTGACGGCCAATATTAATGACCGGTTTTTCGATCTGGTAGAATTGTTGACCCGTCTCTGGTAAACGAATAGAGAGGCGCGCCCATGGAAGGGGTGGCATGGCAATTACTGGCGCTCCTGGCATGACTGGTGGTGAGACAGGGCTATTGAACTGGCCACCCATGACCGGCGGCATTACCTGGTGAGCAGCCAGAGGACGATCTATGCCAGGGAGTTGTTGCCCTGGCGTGAGTTGCGCGCGCAAGAGGGCCAATTGTTCGGGACTTAGCGCCTGCGTTGACATAATACCGCTACCATCTCCGGCATCTTTGCTCAAACTTTTTGCGTCTTCTTGTTTTGCCTCGATACGCACCAGGCCAACCGGCACATTGGGGTCTCCGTGCAAGCGTAAGATAGGGTCAGTTTTCAGGGTGTAATGTTTCTTTCTCGCGTAGGCAATGAGGGATTCCTGCCAATCTTTGATGAGAGTGAATTGGCTTGGAGCCAGGCGCTGGTGGTCTTTGACGCTCAAATTGATGTCATAGACGTTGGGAGCCAGGCGCTGGCCTGCCTTTTGCAAGAACGTGCCGTTTTCCATGGCACTTACTAGCTTACTGGCGATATAGGCCGGTTGAACTGGCGTGCGAATAAAGAAAGCGATAAATCTTTCCACTCTTCCCTCTATCCAGGAATTCAATCGTGAAAGTGGCCGCTGGGGAGCCTTCACCATGCTCACCCCCTATTTAATATCTGACGCGCCTGCTGCACATCAGTGGCAATCTGCGATTTCAGTGCCTCTATATTAGCAAAACGTTGCTCACTGCGCAATCGTGCGATGAAATCGATAGTAATACGTTTGTCATAGAGATCAGGTTGAACGTCGAGCAAATGTACTTCTACGATGCGTTCCTTTCCATCGAAGGTTGGGCGTATGCCGATATTGACTACACCGTTATAGACGGGAGAGGAACTGGCAGCGTCACTTATAGGGTCAATGATACTGACCCGTACGGCATAGACGCCATCGGCTGGTAATAGCTTATGTGATTCGGGCAGGAGGTTGGCGGTGGGGAAGCCTAGAAGCCTGCCCCGTTGTGTGCCGTGTCTTACAATATCAGATAACGTAACAGGATGTCCCAAAAGTTCATTTGCTTCGCTTATTTGTCCTTCGCTGACCAGTGCACGGATACGAGTGCTGCTGATGCGCGTTCGTTCTGCCTCTTCCAATGGAATGGGGCGAACGAAAATGTTGTGTTCCTGGCAGTAATGCTGAAGAAATGTAATGTCACCCATTCTGTTATGCCCAAGGCTAAAATTTGTGCCAATTACCATTCCTTTAACAGAGAAATGAGTTGTCAGGTATTGCATGAAGTCACTGGCGCTCATAGCTGCGACTGCCGGCGTAAATTTGATGACGATATAGTCTGAGATTTGGCCGTAGTCTTTGGTCAGTGTCAGTTTTTCTTCCAGTGTCGTCAAATAGCGTATGTCGATGTCTGGCCGCACTACCATGAGTGTATGTGGGGAGAAGGTGATTAATACCGGCTTACTATTGAGTTTTTGTGCTGTTTCGAGCAGTTGGTGCATGAGTCGCTGGTGCCCTTTATGGACGCCATCGAAGTTGCCAATGGTAATTGCAATGGGCTGGTTTGCCGCTATTGTTGTAGTGTATTCCATAGTTTATGTTGAGGTGCTTCCTTTGCCGCCTTTGTGGGCACCGGCCTTTAACTTTCTTTGGCATATATTACCACAGCTATCTAGAGGGTGCAATTCGTTTTCATCCAGTGAAGACTTTTTTGGGTTGCCAGAGGTGCTGTTCGGGGCGCCATTCTGCGATAGCCAGGAAGTTGTTGTTGAGGTCGTAGACGCGAGCGAGGGTAGGGGGTGATGTTGTGGAAGGAGTGAGGTTGTAGGAAAAGGGGTTGCCGTGGAGGACACGCGCGGCAGTTTCAGCGTCGAGCAGGAGGGCGGGATAGGGTTGTAGGGCGGTGTCGGGCGGGTAGAGGTGATCTGCGACGGTTCCCGCTGAGGCCGCTGCGGTAAGTTGTTCAAGAGTGATGCTGTCGGAGAGGGCGAATGGGCCGCTGCGCGTGCGGATCAACGAGGTGAGGTGGGCACCGCAGCCGAGCCGCTCGCCAAGATCGTAGGCGAGGGAGCGGATGTAGGTACCTTTGCTACAGATGACGGCGAGGGTGAGGCGAGGATTGTCCCAGGCGAGTATTTCAAGGGAAGTGATGGTGATGGGACGCGCGGCCAGGGAGAGTTCCTCGCCCGCGCGCGCTCGTTTATAGGCGGGTTGCCCCTGGATTTTGATGGCTGAAAAGCGCGGCGGTTGCTGCATTTGCGCGCCGAGGAATTGTGGTAAGATTTCCTCGATGCGGGAGAGAGTGAGGTCGGAGGTGTTGGCGGTGCGTATGATGCTGCCTTCGCTGTCATAGGTGTTGGTGACGATACCAAAGACGATATCTGCCTGGTAGGCTTTGCCACTTTCGCTGAGATATTCGGCCACGCGTGTGCCCTGGCCAATGCAGATAGGCAGAACGCCACTGGCCGCGGGGTCGAGGGTGCCTGCATGGCCGACGCGTTTCTGCTTGAGTATTTTGCGTATTTTTGCCACGGTGTCGTGGGAGGTCATGCCGGTGGGCTTGTTGATGTTGAGTATGCCGTCCATATTATTTCGTACTCATGATGCGTTCTAATTCGGTGATGACCAGTCTGGTGGCTTCCGCGATGGGCATGTGGAGGGTGCCGCCGGCGGCTCGCGCATGACCGCCGCCATTGGCGATGCGCTGGCAGATTTCGGCAGCGTTGTATGGGGCGGCGCTGCGCATACTGAGGCGGGTGATGTTGGGATCGTCGTAGCTTTTGAAGAAGACGGCGACTTCTACGCCTTCTATATCGCGCAGGAGGCCGGAGAAATTGTCATCCATCTCTTCGGTAGCTCCAGCCGCGGCAAGGGTGGCAGCGGTCGCATATGACCAGATGAGGCGCCCGGCGCAGGAGGTTTGCGCGTTAGTAACGACGAGGGCCTGGAAGCGCACCTGGGCGAGAGGACGCGTACGATAGACAGGTCGGACGATCGTTTCGGGGATGGCGCCGGCACGTAAGAGCAAAGCGCTGACCTCCATTGTGCGCGCAGTCGTGTTAGTGAATTGAAATGAACTGGTATCGGTGATGATGCCAGTGAGCAGGCAGATTGCGGCATCCTCGTTCATGGGAAGTCCGGCTTGCTGTTGGAACAGGACCAGGAGTTCGGCGGTGGCTGCGGCGGTAGGATCGACAATGTTGACTATGCCGCAGCCGCTACTGCTGATATGATGATCGATGTTGAGGATGGGCACGCGATCCAAAAAAGATTGGTGACGCTGGTAGAGCGAGCCAAAACGTGGCAGTTCACCGGAATCCAGGGCGATGACCAGGTCAAAATCCTCGTTATCCAGTGTAAGTTGCAGGGTGTCGATTCCTGGAAGAAAGGACAGCGTGCGCGGCGCGGGATCGGCGCAGGCGGTAACACAGGTTTTGCCGATGTGGGACAATATATGAGCAAACCCGAGAGTGGAGCCGATGCAATCGCCATCGGGATGCTCATGGGCAATGAGGGCTATGCGTCGGGCTGGCTGTATGAGAGCCATTGCCTGTTGAACAAGCACCGGGTTCAGTTGGCGGTTCAGTGCGTTGGTAGTATCGCTCGTAGCTATTTCATCACCTCTACTGCCGTTCTTGCTCATTTTGGCGAATGAGCTCGAGGACTCGCGCGCCTTCTGCTATCGATGTATCGAGTTTAAAGACGAGCTCGGGCATGTAGCGAAGGACAATGCGTTCGGCGAGTTCGTGGCGCAGGTAACCGGAGGCGTGTTTCAGGCCCTGGATACTTGCTGCCTGTTCCTCTTCGCTGCCCATGACGCTGATGAAGACCTTGGCATGGCGCAGGTCGCCGCTGACCTCTACGTGGGTAATGCTGGCGAAACCGACACGTGGGTCTTTCAGGCGTGTGCGTATGAGGTCACTCAATTCCATTGCGATCAATTCGCCAAGTTTTTCTTGCCGGTGTGGATTTGCCATATAGGTTTCCTTTTATGTTAGGAGGAATAGCAATATAGTACTGGGGTAGCCAGGGTGACCCAAGGGTTCCACGTGGCCGGGCGGGTAGCCAGGGGGTAACCAGGGCGACCCAAGGGTCGCCCCTACGGTTTGACGCGCTCTTGTGCGTATGCTTCGATGATATCACCGACTTCAAAGTCGTTGAAATCTTCGAGGACGATACCGCATTCGTAGCCAGTGGCGACCTCGCGTACGTCGTCTTTGCCACGGCGCAAGGAACTGATCTTACCATCGAAGACTTTTGCATTTTGACGCAGGACGCGTGCCTGGGCAGAGCGTGTGATTTTGCCGTCGGTGATACGACAGCCAGCAATGACCAGATTTTTCCCGGCCTTGAAGGTCTGCATTACTTCGGCGTGGCCTTCGATTACCTCGTGGTAGGTCGGTTCCAACATGCCGGTGAGGGCGGCTTGAATATCATCAATGAGCTTGTAAATGACATTGTAGTAGCGAATATCGACGCCTTCTTTTTGCGCCTGGCGTTGTGCTGCTCCGTCGGCTTTGACGTTGAAGCCAATGATGACAGCGCCAGAGGCAGAGGCAAGGTGAACATCGGTTTCGTTGATGTTGCCAATGCCTTCGTGGATGAGGCGTACTTTAATATTTTCTTCACCGACTTTTGTCAGAGCGTTTTTGATGGCCTCCGCGGAGCCTTGAACGTCGCACTTGAGCACAACATCCAGTTCTTTGACCTTGCCCTCCTGCATTTGCATGTAGAGGGTGTCGAGGCTGACCTGACCAAGCGGCATGCTCTCACTGCGTCGCTGTTCGGCAACCTTAGTCGCCAGTTGCTTCGCGGTGCGTTCGTTGACGACGACCTCGAGGCGATCGCCTGCATTGGGCACTTCGGGCAGGCCGAGGATGCTGACTGGCGTGCTGGGGGGCGCCTTCTGGATGCGTTTGCCGCGGTCGTTGAACATGGCACGAACTTTGCCAGACATAGGGCCGACGACAATGTTATCGCCCATTTTGAGCGTTCCCTGCTGGATCAATACGGTGGCGGTCGGGCCGGTGCTCTTCTCTAACTTGGCCTCGATGATAACGCCGGTGGCCGGACGATTTGGGTTGGCCTTGATGTCCTGTACCTCGGCTACCAACAAAATCATTTCTAGTAATTCGTCGATGCCGGTGCCTTTGCGAGCGGATACTGGTACGCAGACGACATCGCCGCCATACTCTTCAATGACCACACCTATTTCAGCAAGCTGCTGTTTGACGTGATCGGGGTTGGCGTTAGCTTTGTCGATCTTGTTTAGCGCGATGATGATAGGAACTTTAGCTGCCCGAGCATGGTCAATGGCCTCGCGTGTTTGAGGCATGACACCATCATCAGCTGCGACAACGATGACAGCGATGTGTGTGACCTGGGCGCCACGGGCACGCATGGCGGTAAACGCCTCGTGACCTGGAGTATCCAGGAAGGTAATTTTCTTGCCGCCTATCTCGACCTGGTAGGCGCCAATATGCTGGGTGATACCACCTGCTTCGCCTGCCGCAACTTTTGTTTTGCGAATCATATCGAGTAGGGATGTCTTGCCGTGGTCGACGTGGCCCATAATGGTGACGACCGGGGGAATGACGACCATGTTGTCTTCATTGCGCGTGGCCATCATGGCTTCATTGGCGGATAGGCCCTTCTCACTTTGCACCGCAGGGGTGGTCGTAAGTGTGCTCAGGCCAGGCTCAAAGCCGAGTTCCTGGGCGATCAGCGCTGCTTTCTCATATTCAACCATCTGGTTGATGTTCGCAAAAATGCTATGTTTGATGAGACTGCGGATGATTTCGTTTGGTGTCGTATGCAGCAGTTCTGCCAGATCTTTTACCACAATCTGTGGGGGAATCGAGACTGGCCCTGTCACTTTTTCTTTTACAGCGGCTACCCGTCGTTCTTGAGGGCGCTGTGCTGGAGTAGCGGGACGACCGCCGGGACGAGTGCCAGGATGCACATTTCCACCGGGACGAGGGGCGCCGGGACGAGGGGGTGTACCAGGGCGCATTGGCCCTGTTTGTGTCGTCCCAGGTCTATTGGCGGGTCGAGGCTGCGTGGCAGGATATCCCGCTTGCTGCGCTGGTGCACTACCAGGAGCATAAGGGCGTTGTTGTGGAGTTCCGTAAGGTTGTCGCTGCATAGGAGCACCTGGTCCAGCAGGACGCTGCATAGGAGTGCGTGGTCCAGCGGGACGTTGAACCGGTGTTGTACTACTGCGCTGTACGGGAGTGCCGGTGGCAGGACGTTGTACAGTTGTGCTCGTCGCGCTGCTACGCTGTACGGTTGGAGTGGCTGTATCAGCTCCACTGGCCGGAGCGGGTGTAGCGGGTGTGCTGGCCTGCTGTGATCTCGTTGCGCTGGTACGTTGCACAGGTGTAGTGCGCGGCGTGGTTTCAGCGGGCGTAGAGTCGCCTGGCTGTGTTGGAGGCTGCGCGGCAGACTTCCTGGCAGCGGTGGTCGTGCTACTGGTACGTGGTGCTGAACGTGTACGTGGTGCTGTATCAGATGGTGCAGCAGAAGCGGCAGCAGAAGCGGTACTGGCAGTATCCGCTACGTTCTGGGCTGGAGCAACAGTTGCTCCGTTGGCCGAGGTCGCAGTGGCGGATGTGGATGTTGTACGGCGCCTGGCAGCGGGTTTAACTTCCTGTTCCGAGTTGTCTGGGTTGCCCGGTAAGGTACTATCTGTTTTGGAGCGGGTACTGGATCGGCTTCTAGTTGTAGCTGGTTTTACCTGCTCATCAGTATTGGCATTGGTATCTGGAGACTCAGATGTATTTCTCATGAAGAAGACTCCCTTCTTTCGGATGGTGCGCCTCAAGCGGCGTCGGAAATCTCTCTTCACAGCGACAAAAAAGTACTGTCGCCTTCTCCGATAAAGGAAAAGGAGACAGTCCCTCGTTGATGCAGTGCCAGGCAATTTTGTTGTCTGCGCCCTATATGGCGCGGTTGCTATGGTACGTTTATCATAGCTATCGCTCCGCAAACATTCGCTTAGCACAACGGCCCTGTTGACGAGGGGCTGTGTCTCTTTCAAGAGTCGAGATAAAATGACGCATCATTTTTCGCTTAGTTCGTTAATTTATTTCAGTTTTTTGTCCAACCGGAAGGTTGGGTAACAATAGTTAAGACTGGAACGCGATAAATCGGGTCCCTACTGTGACAATGTATGATGATATCACAGTATAGCGCACTATACGCGTTCTTGCAACATTGTTTAACTATTTGGCTTTGCCAGGCTGCCTTGAAGATTGGGCTGCAACGGGCGGAGCAGCAGGTTCGTCTTTGGGCAGCGTGGCAATGAAGGCATCGAGGCCAGCTCGATCTTCCTCCGAAATGGTCAGTTCAAATTCTTGTTCGAGACGCTTTTTCTTGATGGCTGTTTCCCAGCAAGAGAGGCGTGCGCAGAGATAAGCTCCCCGCCCGGATTTCTTGCCGGTTGCATCCAAGGTAACATGTCCATCAGGTGTGCGTACGACGCGCAACAATTCACGTTTTGGCCTGGTTTCATGGCAGACGATGCAGGTGCGCAACGGAATGTGCTTTGGCCGTTTCGGCTGTTTTTTCCCTGTATTTGCCATCTTGCTATTCCCTACTACTATCGTAATCATATGATGAATTGTACCTGTGGCCGCCACGGTCTCGCTGGTGGCCTGAACGCTTTCCGCCGTCGCCTCCGCGGTCATTGCGATCATGCCGACCCTGGGAACGGTCCCCGCGGTCGCGCCGTGAATTATGGGAGACGGCAGATTCCTGGAACTGATCTACCTGCTCGTCGTAGACTTCACCTTCGGCGGGTTTGGTGACATCGACGCGCCAGCCGGTGATTTTGGCTGCGAGGCGGGCATTCTGACCGTCTTTGCCGATGGCGAGCGAAAGTTGTCGCTCGGGAACGGTGACGACAGCGGTATGGTCGGCATCGCGCAGTTCTACCTTGAGAGGTTTGACCGGGCTGAGCGCGTTGGACACAAAGGTGGCCTGGTCCGCGTTCCACTGAATGATGTCTATCTTCTCGTCGTTTAGCTCGTGTACGATGTTATTGATACGCGAACCACGTACACCGACGCATGAACCGATGGGGTCGAGGCCTTCCTGGTGGGCGACGACGGCTACCTTGGAGCGGCTGCCGGGTTCGCGTGCGATGGCTTTGATTTCGACAGTCCCTTCATAGATTTCAGGCACCTCGGATTCAAAGAGGCGGCGTACGAGGTCGCGATGTGTGCGTGAGACCATGATCTGCAACATGCGGCCCTGGCTGCGCCGTACATCGTAGACGTAGAGGCGAATACGCTGCCCGACGCGATAGCGTTCGGTAGGTACCTCTTCGCTGGGAGGCATGACGCCCTCGATTTTGTCCACCTTGTCCAGGTCGAAGTCAACGAGCCAGCCACGGACAGGATCTTTGCGTGTCAGTGTGCCAAGACGGATTTCGCCCATCCAGTTTTTGATCTGGTCGTAGAGGTGCTCGTGTTCTGCTTCGCGAATGCGCTGCAAGATGACCTGTTTGGCGGTCTGCGTTGGGATGCGATTGAAGATGTATGATGAATCAACGTCGATAGACTGCCCAAGAGCAGCTCTTGGGACGAGACGCTGTGCTTCTGCCAACGAGATTTCCTCGTTGGGGTCGCTGACTTGTGCTACTACACGTTTCATAGCCCAGACGTGCACCTCGCCGTTTTTGTCTACCTCAATGCGGATGTTTTCTCCACCACCAAAACTTTTACGGTAAGCCGCGAGTAGGGAGGTGGCAACAGTTTCCATTACCACTTCGCGGGGTAGTCCTTTTTCGGCAATTAATTGCGCGATTGCCGCTTGAAATTCGCTTCTCATAAGCCATGTTCCTCCCGCTGGCGCCCGGTAGACATTTTCATCATTTTTTCGAGTGCAAAGGAAAAAGTCCCTGGCAAGCAGAAAAGTGGGGGGCACCCACTTTTCTCAAAAGGTTTCCTCAATTCTAGGATAATTATATCACGTAGTTGTCCATTTGGCTAGGGGGACTGTGCGAATTTCAGGTATTGTGTACTTTGCCTTCTCAGGCGATATCGTAGAGTTTGAAATCAGGCCAGAAGGAGGATTGTAGGCTGGGTTCTCCGTGGCGGCGCCACGGAGAACCCAGCCTACACCAAATTATGCTATAGCCTGTTTCTTGCCGAAGTTTGATGAAGTTAGCGCTGCTCGATTGCCTGGGCGACGATTTCGGCGATATCTTCTATTTTCATCTTTTCCTCAGCTTCCACGCCTTTGATGCCGTCGTCAAACATGGTGATGCAGAAGGGGCAGGCGGCGGCGAGCACTTCCGCGCCCGTCTCTAATGCCTCGGTCACGCGGGCTTGATTGACACGTTTGCCGATTTTCTCCTCCATCCAGGCGCGACCACCGCCGCCGCCACAACAGAAACTCTTGTTGCGATGACGCTTCATCTCGGTGATGCTGTTGCTGTTGAGGACGTTGAGGACGTTGCGCGGCTCATCGTAGATGTCGTTATAGCGTCCGATGTAGCAGGGGTCGTGATACGTGAGCTTGCGCTGATCAAAGTTTTCAGGAAGATTGATCTTCTTGTCGGTCCGGAGTTTGTCGATGAAGACCGTGTGATGAAGTACCTCGTAGTTGCCGCCAAGCTGCGGGTACTCGTGTTGAATGGTATTGAAGCAGTGCGGACAGGCAGTGATGATGGTGCGGTGTTTCGTAACCACCGCGGCCGCCCCGTTACTTTGAGGATGGTGCCCATTGCTATTATGGTCGGCGGATGTATTGAAACCGTAGCCATTGAGCACCTCGATATTCTGCTGGGCCATCATCTGCCAGAGGTATTCGTTGCCAATACGACGGGCGGGATCACCGGTGCAGGACTCTTCAGGCCCGAGAATAGCGAAGTTGACCCCGGCTGCCTTAAGCACTTTGGCGACCGCAGTTGCCACGAGCTGATTACGTTTATCAAAGGACCCCATACAGCCAACCCAATAGAGCACATCGGCGTCAGGGTTTTCTGACATCAGGGGCACGCCGAGATCAGCGGCCCAGTCAGCCCGCTTATCGTTGCTAATTTCCCAAGGATTAGCATTGCGTTCGATGTTATTGAAGAGCGAGGTCACCTCCGTGGGGAAATCGCTTTCCTCCATGACGAGGTGGCGGCGCATATCGACGATCTTCGGCACATGCTCAATGGCGACAGGGCAGATTTCCATACAGGCCATACAGGTTGTACAGGCCCACAAGGCGTCGTTGGAAATGATGCCGCCAACCATTGGCTCGTGATGGGCCTCTTTCTCTGCCCTGGTCTCATCGGCTCTGACGCCCGCAACGCCCAACCTGTTATAGAGCGAATTGACCCCCAGAATTTCTCTGCTTTGGACAAAGAGCGCTTCCTTGGCGCCAAGAATGATATCCTTGGGGAGGAGCGGTTTGCCGGTAAGGTTGGCGGGACAGACCGTATTGCAGCGACCGCACTCGGTGCAGGCGTAGCCGTCAAGTAACTGTTTCCAGGTAAACTGCTCGGGTTTGGAGACACCGTAATCTTCGCGCTCCTCGATATTTTCCAGCAGAGGCAGCGCCCCCTTGGGGGCGTAGCTGCGGAGGAAGACATTGAACGGAGTCGCCATCAAGTGCAGGTGCTTGGAGCGGGGCAGGTAAATGAGGAAAAAGAGGATTGTGCCGATGTGAAGCCACCAGAAGACGCGGTACAGGATGGTATCGGCATTGGCATCCAGACCGCTGAACAATGGGTAGAGCCAGGTGCCAATGGGCGTCCAGGCGCCGCTGTTGTTGGCGGCAGCCACGCCGTGGGCTGTGGCGTAGGCGGCGTATGCAAAACCTTCGACCAGTGCCAGTGTTAGAATGACCGCGAAAATCAGGCCCAGGATGATATAGCCGTCCCAGGGGCCATGCAGGATGCTAAATAACTGTTTGGGGTGGATGACGGCGCGGCGGAAGGCAAACAGGAGTAGAGCAAAGAAAACTAATATAATGAACGCATCCAGCACAATGGCAAAGGTATGATTATCGCCGATGAGCGGTAATGTGAGGTTAAATGCTCCGAGAATCAGGTTGAGCAGGCCGAACTGGATGACGATGAAACCCCAGAAGGTAAAGAAATGTGCGATGCCAGGGATGGGATCACGGAGCACTCCACTCTGACCGAGAACAACCAGGAAGAATTCGCCGATACGGTCATCAATGTGGTCGGTACGGTCCTCGCGCCGGGCTTTTACGAGTAGAGTAATCAGTTCGCCTACGCGGAGACCGAAGAGAGCGATTGCTGCCAGGAAGAGCAACACGAAGATTGTGGTGCCTATCCATCCACCAGTAGGTGAGATCACAGGGGGGGTCATATAAATACCTCCTTGTAGGTAGGGGCGCAAACCTATCGCGCCCGTGATTGTCTGGCCGTGTGGCAATGGAAGTAGTCCACCGCACCCATCACCAGCGGTTTGTTTATTGAGCCTTGCGGTGCTTCACTTCTTGCGTAAGTTGTGGGAGAATGGTGAGTGCATCTCCGATGACACCGAGGTCCGCGACAGAGAAGATAGGGGCGTGCTCATCTTTGTTGATAGCAACGATGTAATTAGATCCCTTCATCCCCGAGATGTGTTGAATAGCTCCACTGATACCACAGGCGATATAGAGCGTCGGTTTCACAGTCTTCCCGGTCTGCCCGATCTGGTAGCTGTAGGGCAACCAACCGGCATCGACAATGGCGCGGGTGGCGCCAGCGGCACCGCCAAGTGCTGTGGCCAGTTCTTCCACCAGGCGGAAGTTCTCGGCCTTACCCAGACCGCGACCGCCGCTGACGATTACATTGGCATCTTCTAGAACAGGGCCTTCACTTGGAAGCTCGACGCGTTCGAGGATCTTGATCTGCTGTGAGGCAGCGTTGAGAGGGACGTTAAGCGTTTCAACCTCAGCGGTTCTGTCAGCAAAGTGCTCTACTGAGAAGGCCTTTGGGCGGGTGAGCACGATGCCGGTGCCTTGCTGTGGATGGGTAGCGGTCACGACATTTTCATCACCCCAGGGGACAGTGACCAGGAGGGTATCGCCGTCGAAATGCAAATCGGTGGCGTCGGTGATCAGGCCCATATTGTTGCGCGCATTCAGGCGAGCAGCGATATCGCGCAGATCGAAGGTGGTAGCGAGCAACAACAGAGCTGGTTGGTGCTGAGTGAGCAGCGCGCTGACGGTATCTACGGCGGGGAGGGTCAAATAATTGTCGTAGACGGGATCGGCGTGAACATAGACCTTTGCCGCGCCAAATTCACCGAGGGTTGCAGCAACCTCCGCGGCAGCGGAGCCAAGGACAATCGCCTCGGCGCGGCCTAAGTGTGCGGCTTTGCCGAGCACTTCGAGCGATGAGCGTGCGGCTTTGCCATCTTCAATTTCGATGAGAGCCCATATAGTTTTTGACATGTATGTAATCTCCTAGAGCAACTGGTAGCGCTGCAAAAAGTCGGCGATAGCCTGGGCAGAGGTACCATCGTCTTTGATGACCTGACCTGCAGCACGCGCCTCGGCTGTTCCTATAGCCAGAACACGTTCGCGCGCGCCTGCCGCACCGACCAGAGACGGATCGATGCCGAGGTCTGCGAGAGCCAACTGGGTGAAGGGTTTCTTCTTCGCACCCATAATGCCCTTCATAGTGGGGTAAATAGCCTCGAACGACCCGCTAGCGATAGTCACGACGGCAGGGAGGGGGCACTCGACGGTTTGATACCCTGTCATGGTGACACGTTTGATGATAGCTTTTGTGCTCTCGACGGTTATCTCACGGGCAAAGGTCAATTGTGGTAGGCCAAGATATTCCGCGATAGCGCCGGGGACCATACCTGTATACCCATCTGTACTCTCGGTTGAGCAGAAAACCAGGTCGGGGCTTTCTTTTTTGAGGACGGCCGCAAGGACGCGGGCCGTGCTTAGTGCATCAGAGCCAGCGAGAGCAGGGTCGGTAACAAGGATGGCGCTGTCCACGCCCATGGCTAAGGCGCGACGCATGGCTTCTTGAGCGCTGGTGGGACCCATACTCACAGCGATAACTTCACTATTGCCAAGGGTATCGCGAAGTTTGATAGCTGCTGAGATGGTGCTTTCGTCACCGGGATCAAGAACAAGTGAGACGCCGCTGCGCACGAGCCGTTTGGTGTCCGGATCAAGCTTGCTAACGACGGTGTTAGGGTCCGGGATTTGTTTTACACAGACATAGATCTTCATTATCACTGCCTCGTCTTTGTATATATGGACCGTAGGAGAATTTGTAGAGCTTCCGCAGTTTACTGGGTAATCTTATTGTACCTGTCTGGAAAAGACTGTGTCAACGTTACTGGTAACAGAGCAGGGCCATTTACAAGTCGAGAGAACGAGTGTGATTATGTTGTGATATTACCTGTCTCTTAACCTCACTTGCCTCGACTTTTCAATGGCCCTGCTAAAAGAGTATTTTTCCCGCTTTATCGTGTCCCGCAGGCAACAGACAGTGGTAAGTGGTACAGAATCATGATTGTCTTTGGCGTCTGAGAAATATTGCAGTGAGCACTGCTACAAGTCCGGCAATAAGAAGCGGCAGCCCAACCTGTATACTTTGCGTTGCCAGCCAGAGGCTGAAGGCAATGACCTCCAGGACGAGACCTCCAACAAAAAGTATGACAATTGCCAGCGGAGACTGTGAAAAGGAGGTACGGATATCCTGGCGAGCGAAGACGGAGGTTGTGGAGGTAGTAACTGGAGTTTTTTGTGCGGGGAGTGTCTCTTCAAATGTCGTTGGTGCTGCTGATGCGTACTGTTCTGTTGCTGTATGTAGGGCGGCGTATAAAGTTTCGATACGGCTACGTGAGGTACGAATGTAGATTTTGCGCTGAGCATTGTTAACCATCAGCTCACGAAAAAGCGGTTCATACGTTTTGTGGCGCAAGGTGACGGCGGTGATGGTGGAGAGGGGGAGTTCTTCGAGAAAGTGGCGTTTTCTGGGAAAATCTACAGCGTAGTAGCCCAGAAGACGCTGGTTTGTGACGATAACATCACAGGGGGTACTACGTTGCTCTTTGCCACTATCCCAGATGGCGGGAACGTCGAGAAGTGGTATTTCGTCGGGCAACATGTAGTCACGAAGATGTTTGACTCTTCTGAGTATTTTTTCGGCGGCGCGCGTTTGTTTGTTATTGGTTTGTGTCATTGAGTGTGATAGTCTTTCTTTGTATCTGGGGAGATTATAGCATATGGGGTGGGTAGTATAGAGAAGGGGTAGGGTTTCAGGGCTTGTAGACACCTTAAGCCATATGTTATGCTCTTACTGATGAGTGAAAGAATATAATGGACGAGTAACCTATGGCTCAACAAGAAGAGATAAGCAGTGACGATACCGAGAGCGTTAGCGGCTCGACACCATTACAAGAAGCGCCATCAACACGCTCCTCGAAGTATCTTACAAGTGAGAAGGTTACGGATCATCTTGCCAACGAGCGTACGTTTCTGGCCTGGATACGTACTAGCCTGGCAATTATGGGCTTCGGCTTTGTTGTGGAGCGTTTTGGGCTGCTGCTGCGTGAGATTGGCACGAAAATAACGAATGTGCCCATCCCTAATCACTACTCGGCTCTGGTGGGTATTACATTGACGGTACTTGGCGTTGTGGTGATGGTGGTAGCGCTGCTCAATTTCTTGCAGGCCCGAAAAGCTATCGAAAAGAAAGTTTTTCATCCTCGTCGCGGCTTTGCTATCTTCATGACGATTCTGATATGTCTGATCGGGGCTATAATGGCTGTTTATCTCTATTTTGCGGCGTAGGTATTGTGGGACAGGTATGAAGGGCAACCACAAAGGCTGCCCGTTTATGTGGATTGTGGTGGCTGACAATAGATATAGTTATTGCTGGTAGTGCTCGACGATGTTGGGGTCGCGCAGCTTGGCTTCTTCGGGATTGAGGCCGAATTCTCTGCGAGCGCGGCGTTGGCGTAAGAGATCCCAGCATTGGTCTAATTGGATTTCCAGATCGTGGATGCGAGCTTGTTTGGCTTCGTCGAGGGTGCCTTGTTCTGCCTGTTTCATGAGTTCGTGTTCTTCGTCAACCAGTTTGGTGATATTGTGCAGGATTGCGTTGTCGTCCATTGGTTGCTCCTTTTTGCTTCATATTGGTACTGATTGCTCTGGGTATATTATAGCGCGCTTTCGCAGTGAGCGGTAGACGGTATATGGGCTGGCAGTTCTTGATGGTGGCGCTAACAAGGTTGAGTTGTCAGGGTGTGTGACGCACCCGAAGGTACTTTTCCAAATCTACAGGTAAAAATAAAACAAGCCTTGAAAACCAAGGCTTGTAGTTTTGTTTTGAGATGAGGAGACTACCGAAAACCTACTGCAGATTGTAGTGAGATTTATGGTAGAAGACCATACCTTTACCAAGGACCTTCACAGGCTGAAGTTCTTTGAGCATGATTGCTTCGCCGCACTTCAAGCAGATGCGGTTGGTAAGATGGTTGGCCTCTTCACGGTTTGCGAGCGAGGCGCGCGCCGTTTTTGAAAGTTCGCCCTTTTTAGGCATTGATTCTAGACCCCTTTCGCCTATCTTCCTGCTTTGTTTTTGTGTACCTGGCAATGGAGGACATCGTAGTGCTCACATTGAATTGACTACAGTATATCACAGGATGGCGGGTATGTCCAATTTGGCTGAAATCAACGCTGGTTGTGAAGCGGAGATATGTCTGCTATACTGCGTTTTTAAGAAGGGCAGAAGGTGTGAAGCAAAAAGCCCGCTTATTTCTCAACAATTATTTGGAAGGAGTACGCATGAGCAATGGCTGATGATACCAAACCCACCATTATGGCGGAAAAAGATGGCCCTCTTTATATTCAGAACGCGAAGGGATTGTTCTCTTGCTGGGTAGTGATGGCAACCCTTTTGAGATTACGGACGATGAGATTACACTGTGTCGCTGCGGACAGTCTCGAAATAAGCCTTTTTGCGATGACAGCCATATCAGGACGGGATTTCAATCAGAGGTGAGGGCGCCAACGAAACCCTGATTGGCAGTTGCATAGTGGATAATGAGAGCGCGCAACTGGGCGGCAAGTCGTCCTGTTGCGCGCTCTGGCGTCATAAAAATAGGGAGTCAACTTGACTCCCTGAAAATGATACAGGTATTACGAAAACCACACTACAGATTACGACCTTACAAGAAGCACTACTTGCCGCATTACAAGTCAAAACTCCGTGTATGAACCTTAAAGTAAAGTTGTGTAGAAGCTTTTTGGCTCTACATTTATTAAGACGAAGGAGGAAGGTAGTTTGTAACATTGGAGATGGGTGGAAAACTATGCAAGGGGAGTGTTCCATGATAAAATCCGAGGTGACCGAGGAGTCTCTATACAGGAGGACAACGATGTACTTCAAGCAATTGGTCAAAGAAGATTTGGGGTGTGCCAGCTATATTGTTGGCTGTATTAACAAGGGGGTCTGTGCGGTGGTTGATCCGCGGCTGGACATGGTGGACGATATATTGGAGTTGGTCGCCGCTAAAGGTATGCGGGTGCAAGCGGTTATCGAGACGCACAATCACGCCGATCACATCTCTGGGCATGGAGAGATTGCGCGGCGCACTGGTGCGACCATTTACGTTCATGAACTGGCGCATGCAGAGTATACGCATAAAGACCTGAAGGACGGGGATGAACTGGTGCTTGGTGTGACGAAGCTGCGCGTTATGCATACGCCAGGGCATCGTCCAGAGCATATCGCCATTGCTATCTCTGATACCAGCCGTAGTGATGATCCGTGGCTGGTGCTTACTGGTGATTCGCTCTTTATTGGAGACGTGGCGCGGCCCGACCTGGCTGTGCCCGGCGAAGAAGGGGCGGATGCCCTCTATGACAGTATCTTCGAACGCCTCTTGCACCTGGAGGACGGCGTCGAGGTCTATCCCGCGCACGTGGCAGGCTCGTTATGTGGACGCGGCATGAATCCCAAGACCAGTTCAACGATTGGTTTTGAGCGCAAGCATAATCCGGCGGTGGCACCGCGCCCGCGATCCACGTTTATTGCCGATATGAATGAAAACTTGCCACAGCGTCCACCCAATATGGCTACTATCGTTGAGCGCAATCGCGGGGATTATACCCACCAGGAGGCTCCATTGGTGCCATTGGCGCTTGATGCGCTGGCATTTCAACGGGAAATGGAGAGTGGAGCACAGGTACTTGATACGCGCTCGCCACAACAGTTTTGCGAAGGGCATATTCCAGGGTTGATACAGGTGTTCTTGCGTGGCACTGCCTTCGCCACGCGAGCTGGTTTTTTGGTCTCGCCGGAGAGTCGCCTCCTGTTAGTGGTCAAGGATGAACGCGATTTGCGGGAAGCCATCACCCAGCTTGCGGTGGTCGGTTTTGACCAGGTGGTGGGCTACCTGGATGGTGGTATGGACGCGTGGCTGGAGGCAGGATTGCCCGTGCAGCAACTGCAGCAGATGTCGATAGATGAGCTACACGCGATATACCGGGACCAGGCGATCCTGGATGTGCGCGACAAGAGTGAGTGGGACGAGGGGCATATTAAAGGGGCAATACATATCCCCTACTACTTTCTAGAGGGGCGCTACCAGGAACTTGATGGCTCTCGGCCGCTGGTGGTCATTTGCGCCGGTGGGCAGCGCAGCACCATTGCCTGTTCCCTGCTGCAAAAGCATGGCTATACACAGTTGTTGAACGTGTTGGGTGGGATGGATACGTGGAACAGGGTGGGGTTTGAGACGGTAAGAGAGTAAGGGAAGGGTTTGGAAAGAGAGGAGAGGGTTTGGGGAGACCCTCTCCTCTCTGTACTCCCTTTTACTCTGTGCGCAGTGCTACAATTGGGTCGAGTTTTGATGCACGTACAGCAGGGTAAAGGCCAAAAACTATTCCGATGATCGAGGAAATCACGAATGGCAGTAAGATTGAGACTATTGTTATGACGAATGGGAGCCCGGTGGCGCTCGTGATCAGGAAGCCAAAGGCGAAGCCAATAAGCATGCCGATTACTCCGCCGATAAGGCTCAACGCGAGCGCTTCAATGAGAAATTGGTTGCGGATGTCACTACGTCGCGCGCCTATAGACATGCGGATGCCGATCTCACGGGTACGTTCTGTGACTGAGACGATCATGATATTCATGATGCCGATACCGCCCACTGTGAGAGAGATGCCGGAAATGCCTACCAGGAGATCTGTCAGAATTTGTGTGAACTGCTGTGCTGTTTGCAAGAGCTGTGTGGAACTGATGGCACGGAAGTCATCAGGACTTCCACTTGGAATCTGATGCCGCCGTTCAAGGATCGTCGTGATGTCCTGCTGTACCTGGTTTACGTTGTTCGAGTCATCCACCTGCACCAGGATATCATCGACAAAGGTCGTGTTCTTCAAGCGGATGAGCGCAGTGTTGAAAGGAACGAAGACAACGTCGTCCTGGTTGAACCCCCCGCCTTTCGCCTGTAATACTCCGATGACACGGTACTCTTGATCGCGAATGCGAACCGTCTGACCGACGGGATCTGTTCCGGTTGCATCAAAGAGACTATGCGCCACTGTCTGTCCCAGGAGTGCAACCGGAAGTCCACCGCTATCTTCAGCTTGACTAAACCAGTTTCCTTCTGCCATCTGCCATCCCTGGATATCCTGGAATGCAGTGTTCACTCCCTGGATACGGGTATTCCAGTTCTGTTTGCCATACACTACCTGTGCATTCAAAGAGATGACGGGGCTTACCGATGTTACATGACGTACGTTTTTGAGAGCTACAGCATCCTGTGGTGTGATGGATTGAGTCGTACCAGTGGCACCGAAAGACCCTCTCGTAGTTGGAGCGCCAGGTATGACCGTAATTACGTTGGTGCCTAAACTCGATATACTTCCGGTAATAAATGCGCCTGCACCCTGTGTCAGGGTGAGCGCAGCAATGACTGCAGCCACACCAATGAAAATGCCAAGAGCGGTCAAGAGCGAACGCAGTTTGTTCGACCAGAGAGCCTCTAGCGCGATGATAAAATTGGCCCCGATCATGTTGCCTCGCTTGATACGGCGTCCATGAAAATTTTGGAGCGAGTTTGCCGCAAAGTATAGTTGGGGTTGTGACTTTGCCGGAGTTGCCTGCTTTGGCTGTAACGAACTGGTCACCTGGATTCCTCCTTTACCTGTACCTTGTGCTCAGCAGCGGCTTTTTTCAGCAGCTTCGTCCATTCTTCTTTGGCTGAGCCAGGTGTAAGAACCGGCTCATCGCGCACAATAAGTCCATCGCGGAATGCAACCTGGCGCTTTGCAAATTTTGCGATATCGGGTTCATGGGTAACCATCAGAATCGTCAAACCCTGCTCATTCAACGCTTGCAGCACAGCCATGATCTCCAGACTGGTACGGCTGTCCAGGTTGCCCGTAGGTTCGTCGGCTAACAACAATGCTGGCCCATTGACCAGGGCCCGCGCAATCGCCACACGTTGTTGCTGTCCACCTGAGAGTTCCGATGGCTTGTGGTCCATGCGATCTCCAAGCCCGACGAGGCGGAGTACATTATGACCACGACGCTCGCGCTCTTCCCTGGAAACCCCTGCATAGACCATCGGGAGGAGAACATTGCCGAGCGCACTCGAGCGGCTGAGCAGATTAAAGCCCTGAAAGACGAAACCGATCTGGCGGCTGCGTATGTCGGCAAGCTCATCATTCGACAAGCTGCTGACAAGCTTGCCAGCCAGCCAGTATTCCCCCTGAGTTGGGCGATCAAGACAGCCGACGAGATTCATGAAGGTGGATTTGCCCGAACCGGAAGGCCCCATAACAGCGACGAACTCTCCCTGGTAAACTTTCAACGAGATGCCCTGTAGGGCACGGACACGTGTCTGGCCTACGATGTAAATCTTTATCAGATTGCGTACATCGACAATGGGCGCAGATTTCAGGATGGTATCGGCTTGTTCTGGCCTGGCAACAGCCCTTTGAGGGATAGTTGCCAGGTCATGGATAGCTGGTGTGCCAGCCTGAGATGGTGTCGATTGTGCCCCATTTTCTGACGGCCTGTAGTTGTTGTTTGCCAAAGTATATTCTTTCTATTGCAGATCAAAGTTAGCCAGGGCACCCGCAAGGGTTCCACATTGCCTGGTGGGTAACCAGGGCGACCCAAGGGTCGCCCCTACTGCGCACCGACGACGATAATGTCGCCAGGCGAGAGGCCCTTCAGCACCTCATAGTAGGTATCATCAGTTAATCCTAACACAACTGGAACAGTTGTGAAAGCGGTTTGACCAGCTGGTTGTTCAATGACATAGGCCGGAATGGGATTGTCTTGTGCGACCGAGGGATTTTGATTGAGCAGTTCCGTGCGCATCTGACGTGCCTGTGCCAACGCAGTGCTGGCCTGTTGCGTGGTAATGAGTGGGGGAATGCCATTGACGGTGCCAGTGGCGGTGCGCGCGAAGTTTATCGTGTTGACTGGAATAAGCACCACGTTGGGGCGTTGTACCACCACGATGGTGACACTCGCTGTCATCCCAGGTAACAGATTCGCGTTCTGCAAGTCATCCTTATTCACATCGATGGTAACCGGATAGCTCACGACATTGGAGACCGTCTGCCCAACAGGCGAGATGGCACTGACGGTTCCCGTAAAGAGCCGATTGCCATAGGCGCTGACCGTGAACTGTGCGGGTTCTCTGACCTTCAGATTGGCGGTATCGGACTCGTTCACGGCGGCCAGAACCTGCAATGTCGAGACATCCGCAATCTGAATAAAGGTGTTCCCACTGGCCGATGTTGTCGTAGCCGTCGAAGCGTTGGCAGGAGCACCAGGGGTCCCACCCACCGTGCCATTGATGGTGGTAACGATGCCCTCATGTGACGCCAGGATGATGGCGTTGGCCAAGTTGTGCTGCGCGGTCTGAAGCGTTACCAAGGCGGTCTGCAACTGTCTCTGGGCCGTGTTGACCATCCCTTGCTGAGTGGTGACACTGGCGTTGGCGTTGGCCTGCGCCGTAGCTAACGAGCTCGTCGCCGCGTTGACAGTGTTCTGCGCGGTAGTATTACTAGAGCTGGCCTGGGCCTCTGTTGAAGCCACCTGCTGCCGATCGCTGGTGACCCTGGCCTGCGCGGTCGCATTGTTGGCTTTGGCTTGCTCCTCGGTCAGCGTGAGTTGCTTCTGGGCGCTGGTGACATTAGCCTGTGCTGCTGCAACGTTCGCATTTGCAGTAGCCACTGCCTGGTTATACGCAGCCGTCGCTGTAGCACAGCTGGAAGCAACAGGGGTAGCAGGAGGAGTAGCAGTACAAGCCTGTTCCTTTGCCAATTGAGCCGCTGCTATTTGTGCCGACGCCGTTGCCTGGGTATGACTCAGGCTGGTTTGAGCGTTACTGAGCGTCGTCTGTGCGGCGGAGATGCTGGCCGCCGATTGCGCCTGGGTATGGCTCAGGCTAGTTTGATCATTACTGAGCGTCGTCTGTGCGGTTGCGACGCTGGTTTTCGATTGGGTCTGTGTCGTGCTCAAACTCGCCTGCGCATTGTTCAGGGCGACCTGCGCGGATTGAACATTCGCGTTTGATTGTGCCTGAGCCTTGCTCAAATTGGCCTGGGCAGTGTTCACCCCGGTTTGGGCTGATAAGACTCCTGCCTGAGCCGAGTTGGCAGCGTCCTGAAGTGAGGTCTTATTGAGTTTGGCGAGCACCTGGCCCTTGGTGACGGTCTGCCCAACGGAGACGTCAATCTCACTAATTGTGCCTGTGCCAGTAAAGACCAGGTTATAGATTGCACTCTGTAAAGGACCGGTGGCGCTGACAGTAAGTGAGAAATTCCCCTGGATAGCTTGCTGAAATTGATAGGTAATAGGGCGGTGGCCGCCTCGTATCAGAAAAAAGGCCAGGATACCTGCGAGGATCAGCAGCGCTATGAGAATGATGGTAATAATCCCCCTACGCCGCCGCCGCCATGGGGGCCTCGGGCTTGGGGGGAATGTGCTTTCCTGCTCATCGGGGACAATAGCACTAAAATCAGGTAAGGAAAGCACCTGTTCTTCAGGAATTTGCGTCGATTGCGACATACATGTTCATACTCCTCTCGATCGATATTTCTTTAGAGGTATAATGATGAAGATCTACTATAGGATAAGATAAGTTAGCTAGCAAATTAGATAGTTAAGATGGTCTTCCGTTTCGGACTTCTCTTTTGCGCTGACCCCTTTATAACGCACAAGACATATAGCTTTCAATGCTTCCTATTATAAAATATTTGGTGGAGTTGTCAATCTCTCCCAACAGATGAAACATGGATGTTGCGAGGTCCCAAGGGCGAGTTACCGGGCGGTGTACATTTTGTAGGGCATGATTTATATGGTTCGTGGTTCCCCGTTTTGGGGCTGTTGGAGAGCGATTTCTCCTCGTTGAATGTATTGTTTGAGGGTGTCTTGTAGTAAGAGGTCGTCGAAGGAGGGTAATTCCTCCGAAATAGGCTCGCTATTGCGATTTTGTGGCGCGGAGTTTTGTGTGACTGGCGGTGGTGCAGCGTTTCGCATGTTTTGCAGCCGGATGGGTTTGGTAACTAGGCGAGCATGTGGTTTTACGTTTTCGGTTATACGGTCCGCGTGGGTAATGCCGGCGGGTACCGGGTGAAGGCTACTGGCGGTATTCGTAGCTTGAGGCGAGAGAACGTCAGCGGTGATGGGTGGTTGTTCGACGGTGCTGAGCGGCGAGATATCGTTGTTGTTAGAAGGAGCCTGGAAAGGGCGGTTCTGAGGATCAGCGGCGTCCGGTGCAGAGTTTGGACTACTGGAATTGGTTGGGAAAGCATTATTGTAGTTGGGGGAGTTGCCGTTGTTGGGTGAAGGAGAGAAGGGTGGGGTGGTACCGCCAGGGAACGATCCAGCAGATGGGGACGGGAAGGTGTTGTTATTTGTGATGTTGTAGCCCATGTTAGGGGCCATTGTTGGCGCGCTGCCCTGAGGCAGGGCTCTTATTTCTGGCGTTCCACCGGCACGAGCTGTATTTGTGGGCCAATTATTCCAGTCATTTTGCCCGCCTGGTACGGCTTGCACGGCTTGCACGCCTGGCACATTGGTAATACCATTGAGACTTTCGGTACGGACGCGTCTCCACGGTTGAGCACCGCTAGGGGGCAGGCTCGCATGTGGGGCTGGACTGGGTAAGAGGTGTTTGCGAAGTAGCAGCAAGCCAACGAATAATGCGCTGACGAAACCTAAGAGTGTGAGCAGGCCCATGGAGATGGTGCCAAGCGATAGACTAAAACCGCCGCCGGTGGGGGTTGTTGGGGTATTGTTGTTGCCGCCGTTATTGCCGTTGTTCGTGGTCGAGGTTGGCACTCCTGATATGGGCGTGAGCGTCTGGCTGTTGTCGGAAGAGGTAGGGGTCGTTCCAGGCTGCGCGGTTGAGGTAGGCTTAGGAGTTGTCGCTGTTGGGGTTGCTCCTGGCGCGCTCGTGGCTGTGGCAGTTGGTTTTGGCGTAGGAGTTTTAGTGGGTGTTGGGGAGGGAGAGGGCGTAATAGTATTGGTAGGCGATGGCGTGAGGGTGCTGGTAGGTGATGGCGTAGTGGTATCGGTAGGAGTAATGGTGCTTGTTTTGCTTGGGAGGGCACTGGATTGTTTGTTGGCGTGGTGCGCAGTGGCGGCAAAGGATGTGGCATTCACCAGGGCCAGCGACATGAGCATGAGTATGAGACTGAGTGTTGCTGCAATAACTCGTGCGAGAGGGCGAACCTTGTGGTCGCCTACATTATTTGTTTTACTATCCATGTGTTATAAGTTTCCCCAACGATGATGTGTGTGGTGGCATCGACCTGACCAATTCCTAGTACTACAGTTCCACTTGGGAGTAGCAGCAGTTATCTCCCATGTAAACATGCCATGTATTAGTACATACAACTTCAATGTGTTACCCCTATAGCACATTCGATTAAATCGTAAGCGCCCAAGTCGCCGCATTTCCACTGAGTAAGCTTCCCTGAAACTGGAACGTGAAGTCATGCAGGCTCTTTGGGACTTCATAGGAAATTTGCCCGTGCAATTTGTCATTTGGCTGAAGCGAGGTATTGTCAGGTGGAACCCCAATTCCAGTAATCTTTTCATTATACACTTGCCCTGTTGTGTCTTTGAGGGTAAACGATACCCCGCTTGAGACAAGTTGCGGACTGGATGAAAGGTTTTGTGTGGTGACATCGACCACGAGGAAAATCATTCCTGCGCCAGATTGAGCATAAGGGCCAGACGTTACTTCTTTGACGCTGTTCACAGTCACACTCCAAAGCGTATTGCTGGCTGTATCGCCAACCTTAAATATCGTTTGTGTTGGTACGCTCGTTGGATGGCTTGCAGGCTGCGTAGCAAACTGCTGCTGTGCAGTCGAGTTATGGTTTCCAGCAGACACCAGGACAGCTAGAACCACAAGACCGATGACGAATGCAGCCATGATGCCGCAACCGATGCCCAGCCCTAGCTTGAATGCACTATGCGGTTTCTCTGGTGGTTGATATGGCGGGGGATAATAAGGTTGCTGCTGCCATTGCTGTTGCGGAGGTGGCATCTGTTGTGGATATTGGGGTGGAAGTGGTTCGGGTTGTTGCCACTGAGCAGGTGACCCCCAGGATGTATTTTGTTGTTGCCATTGTTGCTGTGGATATTGCTGAGATGAGTTTGGTGGTTGTTGCATCGTTTATCCCCCTTACAACGTTACGCAATACACTCTCAAATCAACGTGTATATGTAGTACAACGCATCCCATGATTGTGAGTAACTATCCAGGTACTATGGAACGTAGAGAGGAATTGATATGGCGGATTATTGCTGATTTCATGTGTGACGTGTATTGATTGCTGCAATGAGAGCAGTACCATAAAAATTTCTTGCAACCTGTGCAGGTATAAGCTCTACCATAAATTTCTTGGAGTGAAATTGTTGCAACGGTGCAAGGGTTAACTCAGCCATACATTTGGGAAGTACGGCTTTCCCAGCTCGTTGTATACCCTAATCCTTTGATTTTATTGCGGATATCCATTCCCTGTGGCACTATCTGTGTGGGTGTGGGAGTGTTAGATTGCCCTTGCCAGTTGGGTAGGTATATAGGTTCTGCTTGGGGGATAGCTGTGCTTGTGTGTTGCCCGCTGGTTTAGCCGCACAAGCGCAGCGTTGCTTTATAGTGTTGGCATGTGGGAGGACACCAGCGATATAAAACCCACATACCCAACACCTGTATAACATAACCCATTTTAGAATAACGCCAGAGCTTACCAACGTCCTAGAGGCTGTACGAAAAGGCTTCTGAGGCCGAGTAGCATGGATGAGTTACCCTGGCCTGTCAAGCTCTTTCAGCAACAAATGACGGGCATCGTCGTTCCTAGTGGCCTTTGAGTTGGCTCAAGTAGCCAATAGAAACTCAACAGTATAGAATGGCTTCTCTGGCCTTTTCGCACAGCCTCTAGGCATGAATATTAGAGAATTAGGATTGGTTGTGATGGTCTATTCCCTTGTTCCCTTGCGTCGTGTATTTTGCACAAGTGTTCACACTCCCCCTTGAGATAAGTGTAGGGATGACGCTGTTGAGAGTCAAGAAAGGGGGCCATTGGTACCATACGGGTAGATGGGGAGGACGAGAGAGAAAGGGGAAAAAGCTCTTGACAGTTGAGGTGGGATACAGTAATATAGGGCGTGTCCGAAGTCAGGCGTGAAGTCTGGCGAGGACAAGAAAAAAGAGCCGAAGTGGTGAAATTGGTAGACACGCAACGTTCAGGGCGTTGTGCTCGAAAGGGCGTGGGGGTTCGAGTCCCCCCTTCGGCATTACTTGTTTTTTGCCATCCACCAATATCTTCCAACCCCTCCAGAAGCCAATCGCATGTCCATTGCTACCCATCACGTCGTCGACATCGACGCCCCCGCAATGAACGTATGGGCTGCGCTCACCGAGGCGCATGGCCTGACCAGCTGGTGGAGCACCAGGCTGAACATGTCCTCAGCCAAGGTCGGCGCGCAGCAACACTGTCTCTTTGGGCCTCCTTGCAAGATGAGCTTTCGTATTTTACAATGAGCCCGGTGAAACAGAACGCTACGAACATGAAGCAAGGAGCAAACGATGAACATGAAGCAAGGCCGTTCATGGGATATGACACACCATCCCCCGATGCCTCGTCCCAAAAATGACGATGGGTACTTTGAGGAAATGTCAAAAGTGGTATTTCGTGCAGGGCTGAACTGGAGCGTGATTGAGAAGAAATGGCCAGATATCAAGCGCGCCCTTGCGAACTTCTCAATCGATGCGGTGGCCCGCTTTGACGACAGCGATATTGATCGTTTGCTCAAAGATGATGGCATGATCCGCAGCGCCAAGAAAATCAGCGGAGTGATCGCCAACGCCCAGGCCATGCAACAGGTGCAGCAAGAATTTGGCTCATTTCCAAAGTACCTACAAGCACTCAAGGCGAAGGGTGAGGAAGCGCTCCTGAAAGACCTGCGCAAACGCTTCACCTTTTTAGGGGAATCGACCTCCATCATGTTCCTCTTCGGGGTGGGAGAAGAGATGCCCGAGACGCTGAAGAAAATGCAGGAGATGCACGGATCCACTCACTCAACCGGATAACTCTTTTAGACTGTTCCATCCCCTGATGTCGAGCGCCTTCCTTGCCGGTAGGCACCAGGAGCGATACCGAATTGTCGCTTGAACGCCTTGCTAAAGGCAACCTCAGAGTCGTAGCCGATAGACAGAGCGACTTCAACGAGGGTCGCCGGGTATGTTCGCAGCAAAGCGGCGGCCTTCGTGAGACGAACACGGGTGAGGTACTGCATGGGAGACTCGCCCACAAGCTGCTTGAATTTCGCGGAAAATGCTGAACGCGATAAACTGACGCGGCATGCCAGGGATTCCACTGTCCACGGCTCATCTGGCTGACGTTGGATCAAGGCAAGAGCTTGACCGATTTGAGGGTCCTTCAACGCACTGAACCAGCCTCTCTGTCCGTCATCAACCGTACTGATAAAGGTACGCACGGCCTGGATAAAGAGAATCTCCGATAAGCGCGTAATGACCGTCTCTGCTGCCAGTTGGTTCGCGCTGGCCTCTGCCTTCACTAACTTCACGATCGCCCGGAGCCAGGAATTTGACTGTCCATGCTGGCTTTTACTATGTAGCAATGGCGGTAGTATCGAGAAGAGAGGATTGGTCGTGTGATCCTCAAGCTGGAGTCCCCCACAGACGAGTGTCGTTACTGCACCCTGACCAACACCATAAACTATGCCACCCTTTTCGACTGGTTGCTTTGGCACCAGATCCTCAAGCCTCGTAACAGGTGTTTCGGGATGGTCACTCATGTTATGGGCATGACCGTGAGGGAGGATCACCAGCTCGCCCTCGGTGAGCACCACCGGCTTGTCTATCCCTTCCACCGTGAGCCAGCATGTTCCTCCTGTCACAATATGGAAGCTCGCAACCTCCCTGCGTGACACGCGGAACCCCCAGGGCGCGCTCATTTTAGCACGACAATAGAGGGTGCTTTGCAAACGTATAGATTGCAGTATGTCAGCAAGGACATCTTCCTGAAAATGAGTAAGAAGATCCGTCATATTTCCTCCTGATCTGGACGATTGGCAAAGAATGATAGCTCTTCAGACATGGTCAATCGTGCAAGCCTAGCCTACAATGATCTTACCATTTTTTCGTATATACAAGAATAAGGAGGAATACAACATGACCAGTGCTAATGCAAGCGATATCGTTGAGAGTTACCGTGGTGCGCTTGGTAAAGGAGATTTCGACACCGCCCGGAGGCTGATGCAGGACAACATGACCTTCCAGGGTCCACTTGACACGTTCAATACGGCCGACCAGTATCTCGAGGCCGCCAGAAGGCTGGCTTCGATTATCCAGCGCATCGACCTTAAGAAGGTGTTCGTTGACGGCGACGATGTATGCGTGCTCTACGAGATGGTCACCAGCACCCCCGCCGGAACGGCTTTCATCGCTGAATGGTACCAGGTCAAGGACGGGAAGATCGCGGCCCTGCGCGCCGTCTTCGATGCGCGTCCTTTCGCGGCCTTATTTGGGAGGTAAGATTCTAGCAAATAACCGGGCATTGTGCGACAAGCAGCGCGATGTAAAAAGCAAGAGGGGGAGAAGGTATGTAGCCTCATAACAATATGATTGTACATGCGAGAGGCGTTACGCGTGGTCCGTCGGAAGAACAGCGTCACGGAGCAAGTACTGCGTGCCCCACTGAGCCATCTGCGCAATGATCGGCAGCAGGCTGTGGCCCACTGGAGTCAAGGTGTACTCTACCTTTGGAGGCACGACCTGGTATTCGGTCCGCTCGATGAGCCCAAGGGCGGCCAGGGCCTTTAGTTCCCGACTGAGCACGCGGGGCGCAATTTCCGGGCTTCTGCTGATGTCGCGTAAGAGCCCTTTCTTGATCTCCCCATAGCGGCGGGGTCCGTGCTGAAGATCCCATAAGATGCGTAATTTATATTTCCCATTCATAATCTGCTGAAACCCGTCGACGGGACACTCAAATCGCTTACGCGCTGATGTGTCCTGATGTGTTGTACTCATTCCATTTCTCCTTCAGACAGACCCGGTCGTACCGGGCGACGCAATGTGCTACGGCTTTCCCGCTGCCATAGTATCATTTTTGTCCCTACTTGCCAAGTCGTGTATAGGCGCGTATCATACAGCGCGTGACAGGAGACGCACGAGATCAGGTGTATGGTGGGCTCCCTTGTAAGGGCTGAGCAACGGCGTCACTTCTGTCCAAAGTGCGTCAATCGAAACGGAAAGCGAGGACAACTCCTTTGCGCAGACTGCGGCGTTCCAGACGTTTCAAGCCGGTATTACAGAGCGCGGTGAGGAGCAGCAGGTGACGACCGCGTCAAGCAGAAGACAGGAGAGATGAGACATGGAGACACAGCTATACCACGACAGGTTTGGCGTCATGATCTACGATGACGCCAGGAACATCCTCGAACTACGCTGGTTCGCGGAGACCGAAACCATGACCGACGATGACTACATGCGGTGGCTGGAGCGCTATGCCGCTGCTGCGGAGCAGTACCACGTTCCGTTCACACTGATCGATACGCGAGCGTTTAAGCACCGTCCTGGCGCGCACACGGGACCGTGGAGAGAGGAGCACATTATTCCGCAATACAACCGTGCTGGCGTAAAGAAATTCGCGTTCCTGCTGCCAGCGGGAACAGTGCCGAAGACCGAGCCGATGCCGGAAGGAGCAGCCAAGTTCCCGACCGGATACTTCGACTCACGCGAGCAGATCGAGCGATGGTTTGCATCGTAAGCCCGGGTGGTATAGGGGTATTAAGGATGCGACTCGAGGTCACATTCCATTGGAGCAGTTGAGAAAAGCGACCGCCGAGCGAGGATGCTATTCACAGACGTTCCCAGGAGTTGAGTAACATTGTACTAGTGACCCTCCACCAAAAAGAGCCGGGTGGTTGCCGTCTTGAGACGGAGGTCTTTGAGCGGTGCGTACTCATCTGAGTTGTACCAGCGCCTGGCTTGTTCGCCGCTTTCAAACTCCAGCATCGCCAGCCGGTTCGGGTGCCAATCTCCCTCCAGGGTCTCACAGGTTTTCCCTGGCACAAGGAGTTTTCCCCCAAAGTGTTCATGGGTCGGACCGACACGTTCTGCGTATTCCCTAAAGCCTTCTGGATCGGTGATGTCGAGAGCAAAAATCAAGTAGGCTGCCATGTGTTGGCTCTTCTTTCTATTGATTGATTGTACGCTTCCTATGACCTGCATAGGAGTGATATGCAATCCGGTTACTGGCTGAGATCCTGATGCCTCAAGCTGCTACAAGCAGTGTACATCTATCGGTGCGCAGAAACATCGACTGTTCGATCTATTTATTTGCTTCGTTCAACTCATCCAGGAGATGGTGCTGCATAGCGAAGAGGGTGTCTGCCGCTCGTGTCGAGACGCCAAGCTTGGTATAGATGTGTTGAATGTGGTGGTGGATGGTGGACGCGGAGACTGAGAGGAGAGTTGCCATCTGGCGGTTGGAGTGTCCACGAGCGACTAGCCGGAGCACCTCGATCTCGCGGTCACTTAATCCGGCTACCCAGGCGCGACGTTTGGAGCGCAAATGATGGCCTCCCACTATGAGAACAGCACGGACGGCTTCATCATCGAGGAGTCCTGCCTGGACCTGACGCCGCAACTCTGCAGCCGCTGCTTCTGTGGGTTGTGGCGCACGATGGGGACGAGGTTCGGTCATCGCGTGATAGATGTCGGCTGCTGCCAGGATACGGACGGTCATGGGAAGCATAGTTGCCGGGATGCCACGATGATAGCCAGAGCCATCCAACCGCTCGTGATGTTGCGCGGCAATGGCACCTACCTGCCCAAGTCCTTTCAGTCGGGCGAGCATCCGCTCGGTGTAGTAGGGATGCAGGCGTACTCGCTCCCACTCTGCCTCCGAAAGTGGTCCCGGCTTGTCCCAGATGGTATTGGAGACACCGATGCGGCCCAGGTCATGGAGCCACCCTGCTCGTCGCAGGGTCTGTACGTCGGCCTCTGGCAGCCCACAGTGCTGTGCTGCCTCTGCCGCGAGCTCGGCCACCCCACTCGAATGGCCGACCGTGTAGGGCGATTTCAGATCAACGAAGTCGGCGACCGCCCGCAAGGCCCGGTCGAGGTGCTCCTCGGCAAGATAGGGATGCGGACCAGGCTCAGCAGCGAGCACCGCTTCCCATAGAGACGATAGACTCGGTTTCTCCAGCAAGTGGCTTGCCTGCTGACAAAAGCGTTCAACAAGATGGGGATCGAAGAGACCGCCTGCTCGCTGACGTACCATCGTGACCGCTGCTTCCGTTCCACCCAGGCGGGAGAGGAGTTCCGCATCTTGTGCTAGCTGCACCACCCGGACAGGCAGCAGGAGGGCTTCGCCTTTGAGTTTATTTGGCCAGCCCTTTCCATCCCAGCGCTCATAAATTTGTCCCAGTGCATCCCGGACGCCGGACGCCAATCCCAAGCGTTCAGCAAGGTGCTGCCCTGCTTCACAGCGTGCGGCAGTCAATTCCTCGACCATCCTCGGCATGGTAGTGAGTGCGTTGATAAGCAGACGTGTTCGACGAAGGGCCGATTCACCCTTACCGAGGTGCTGAAAGGAGGCCCTGAGCAGCTCAGTGGGATGTCCCTGGTCGACTGCCAGCATCCAAGTATTCAGGGCAATGTCGTCTCCGGAAACAGCCGCTACCTGAGATGCTTGAGCAGTGCAGCCCAGATGGCGGATTAGCCCCAGGTAATAGACCTCGCTGAGTTCCTGTTCGCTCAGGTCAAGTATTTTACCGAGGCGGACAGCGAGCAGGCAGGCACGGAGGAAGTGTTCCATCGGCTGGCCAAGACCAAGGTCGATCGCCAGCGAGAGTGAGGCGATCAGTTCGGCGAGGCGCAGACCAGGAACAGCGGTCTGACTCGTGTGCATACTTCCCTCCCTCAGGCGTGATCGTCGAATCCATTCCTACAGTGGGATATCCCTCGTTTGAGCCTGTATATGCTCCATCACCTCATGTGAGATGGCATTCAAGGAAGTGGGTGAGACCTGGATTCCCTACTTTGCAGCATACTACAGGTGCCTTTTGCTGTCTAGATGTCGCATTGCCAACCTCCTATTGAGGTGACATTGACAAACAGAAGTCGGTTGATAACAGCGCAGGAGCGGCTTCGTTGTTGATGGACGGCTGGCGTGAACCACTGCGTCTCACTCTCAGTCTACCTTACACAACATAAAGCCGCTCCACAGCAAATTGACATTTGAGCAAAATGCGGTATACTACTGGCCTGTTTAGACGCGCTAACAAAAACTAAAGGATACTAGCATATTATATGTGCGAAAGGGTATAAACCAGCTCCAGAGCTAGAGGGAACGATGCCAGAATTACCAGAAGTAGAATATACCGCACGCCAACTGCGTGCCAGCGTAGTGGGAGCTACCATCAGCAACGCGCTTGTATTCTGGGAGCGCACTATTGGACACCCCGACCTCACCTCATTTCTTCTCCAGGTTGCCGACCGCCGTATAGAAGGGGTGCACCGCCGTGGAAAATACCTCTTGCTTGATTTGCAGGGTGAGCTGTTCCTCTCCATTCACCGTCGTATGACAGGCAACCTCTACCTCCTACCTCCCGGCTGGAAAATTGATACCAATCTGCGAGAAACAGACCCCCAGGCATGGAGCACGAAAGGACCATCCTTTGTTGCTCCTTCAGCGGTCGACTTGGTAGAAGACGCCAGCCATACCAATGGATCAGCAAATTGCCTGTATTGCCGTGTGTGTTTCAACCTCGCGGATGGTCGGCGCCTCCTCTACACCGATCCTCGCAAATTTGGACGGATTGAACTATGGCCGCGTGACTGCGAGGCAGTAGCCTTCAATGGCCTGGGGCCTGAACCTCTGAGTGCTCAATTTACTGCGGAATGGTTGGCGCAAGTTTTCTCTGGGCGCAAGGGTGCCATTAAGCAGGTAATTTTAACGCAAGAGGTCGTGGCCGGCCTGGGCAATATTTATGCTGACGAAGCGCTCTATTATGCATCGATTCACCCCTTGCGCCGAGCGAATTCACTGACCCCTGCGGAGATACAGCTACTCTATCAAGGTATCGTTGCAGTGCTTACCCTCGGTATTGAGCATGGAGGTACCTCCTTTAACGATTATCGTGATCTTTGGGGAGAAGCAGGCAACAACTACAACCATATGCGCGTCTATCAACAGGATGGAAAGCCCTGCCTGCGTTGCGGGAAGCTCATCGAACGCATTATTATTGGGCAACGCAGCGCGCATTTTTGTCCAGGTTGTCAGAAACTCAGTGTGGAGTGAAAAACGCTGGGGTGCAGCTCAGGGAACCCGGTCCTCCGGGAATGTTGGTAAACGTCACATCAACCGTAGCGGGAATCTGCCTTGGCTGCTGCCCCTGTAGCGCGACAGTGAATGAGACATATCCTCCATTATCGCTTGGTGATTGTGCATCGATCGTTTGATCACCGCTCTGGAAATGCACAACCGCAGTCGCGTTTGCGCCACTCACCGGAGCAATATTTTTCGTGATCCTGGCATAGATCGTGATCGTTGAGGAAGCGCCTGGGGCATTGTTTGATGACCATGCGCCACAACGATATGGTGGGGTAGTAGGTATTGGTGAGACATCTGACTGAAATGCTTTATTGATGGTTACTTGTTGCTGTGTATCGGTTTGAGTTGCAACAGATGGTGCGCACGCAGCCAAAAGAAGCAGCAAGCAAATGGAAAAGACAGCGAAAATACTATGGCGAAAAGTATGCATATTTCCTTTTTCTACAAATGAGCTTGACCTATACAAAGAAAGATAATCCTTTTTCCTTTCCCCTTGCCAGAGAACAAAAGACACGACAGGGGCTTCCTGTAATTCTGATTCATCAGTAGATTATACCATAGTAAAACGAGCAATCAAGGCATCCATTGTTGCCTGGATCGCTCGTTTTACTATGAAACACACTTATTGTGAATTTGTGAATTGGATGCCTTGCTCATTCTATACAACTATGTTAAACTATGACAGGTTGGAAAGCCACCAGGTGTGTAATTGTTGTGCGAGACCCGGTACTGTCATGAGGTATATATTCCTGTGAATCATCACGCCGACGAGCAACTGGAGTTGCTGCGTTTGTTATATGAAAAGGAGCCGCCCGAACAGTTGGACCAGGGACATGAGGGAGAGAGGCAACCGAGCAACCGCCAGCCAGGGAATATCGAAGAACGGAAATCACAGAACCTACAGCACACTATTGTATCACCTGGCATCGAGATACGTCCCGACACAGGACGCGAACAGCGTAAAGGCATTCCTGAAGTCATCTTTGGCGAGACAAAAAGCGTAACACAGATGATTGCCATGGCACATGGTCTGCTGAGTGCATCCGGTAGAGCAATCATCAGCAGAGTGCGTCCTGAGGCAATAAGTCCACTTCAGGCAGCCTTCCAAGAATATATCATTTGTGTTCATGAATCAGCCCGGGCAGTAGTAATCTACAAGCCTGACTTTATTGGAAGACCTACTGGCGGGCATGTGGGCGTCATCAGCGCTGGCACCTCTGATATTCCAGCGGCTGAAGAGGCTGCACTCGTGGCTAAGGAAATGGGTTGTCGCGTAACCTGCATCTATGATGTTGGAGTAGCAGGATTGCATCGCTTGATAGAACCCTTGCGCAATATGCTTTCCAATGACGTAGATGCAATCATCGTAGCTGCCGGTATGGATGGAGCGTTGCCATCCGTAGTAGCAGGGATTGTTCCTGTACCTGTAATTGGTTTACCGACGTCTATTGGCTATGGATTCGGCGGCAATGGTATTGCCGCATTGCTTTCGATGTTGCAAACGTGCGCGCCAGGTCTCACTGTAGTCAACATTGATAATGGTGTTGGCGCAGGTATCACAGCGGCATTGATTGCCAATCGTGTGGCGCAGGCTCGAGAGCATCAGTCACTGTAGGAAGCAAAGGAGCGAGGGAGCAAGGAAGCAGTGAGATGTTTGTTCTCTCTCAGTGGGGAATTTCTCACCGCGTATTGAGTTGGGTCAATGTGGAAGAAAGTGCAAAAGAGAGGCGGGACTTTCTATGGCAAACAACAAACGTGGACCGGAACCAGGGTCGCAGAAGGCAAAACATGGTGGCCAGGCCGTACGCGAAAAGTATGGTCCTGAATTTTACTCAAAGATTGGAAAAATGGGTGGCGATGCCGTCAAAGAGAAACGGGGGCCACAGTTCTACGCCGACATTGGCAAAAAGGGCGGCGACTCTACCAAGAGTCAACATGGTTCGGCATTTTATTCCAGGATTGGCAAAAAAGGCGGCGAGCGAGGCAGTGTCACCCTTGCACCAAAGGAATAGCAAGCGGTCTGAAATGAGAGAGCGAACATCTGGCTTCGTCGGATGCTCGCTCTCTCATTTCAAGTTTCAAGGATATTACTGTAAGAATGGAGGTGCATCTGCATCTACCCCCTCTTCTATCTTATCCATGTACTGCCTGTTCTGTGGCTCCTGGCGGCGTCCCATACTACGAATGCCCCGTAGATCCTCCAGGCTTCGTTGTTGCCGCCCTGATAGGCCAGGCGAACGTGGGGGTGTAGGCTGCGCCGCTGGCACTGCCGGTGGCGTAAGACTCACCGGGCGCTGTTGTACGTCGTGGTTCGCAGGCCGTGAAGGTGGTGATACCAGCCTCTCGGAGGCACTTTGTACAGGTACTGGCGGTGTTGCATGTACAGGTGTTTGACGTGGTTGATTGAGATGGATGGCCGGTATGCGCGCTGTGCTCCGTTCCTCCATACCAGCAGCAATCAGGGTCACGCGGATAGTATCTTTTAGCGCAGGATCAATGACGGCGCCAAATGTAATATCCGCTGTGTCATCAATTGCCTGCCCTATTCTCTCTGCGACTTCGTTTACCTCGAAGAGCGTCATATCCTCACCGCCACTAATATTGAAAAGCACGCGCTTTGCGCCCCGAATAGTGACATTAAGGAATCCGCCCGCGACAGCCTCCTCAGCGGCATGTTGTGCGCGGCTGCGGCCTTGTCCCTGCCCAATGCTCATTAATGCCGTACCAGCCTCGTGTAGCACACTCCGAACATCAGCAAAATCCACGTTGATCATACCGGGAACATTAATGACCTCGGCGATTCCTTGCACACCCTGGCGTAGCACATCATCCGCAAGCTTGAAGGCATCTACAAGGTTACGCTCCCGCCCGGCAGTTGCGAGTAGGCGATCATTTGGTACAGTAATCAAAGCGTCAATCTCTGAACTTAGTGCCTCCAGGCCCTCCTCTGCAATACGTCGCCTCCGTGTTCCCTCAAAGGTGAACGGTAATGTGACAATACCGATTGTCAATGCTCCTATTTTCCTGGCAATCGATGCGATAACTGGGGCTGCTCCTGTACCCGTACCTCCGCCCATCCCGGCTGCTATGAACACCAGGTCTGCTTCACCCAGGGCAGCACGAATCTCGGCTGTACTCTCCGTAGCGGCGCGCATACCTACTGCTGAAATGCCGCCTGCCCCCAGTCCTTTGGTATAGTGTTGACCAAGGCTTATGCGCTCCTGCGCATCGGAAAGCGACAGCACCTGTGTATCGGTATTCATCGCAATGAAACGCACCCCACGTACATGCGTACTGATCATGCGATTTACTGCATTCATCCCACCACCGCCAACACCGGCGACCACAATATCAATATGATGCTGTGCTCGTTCTAGCGCATCAAGGGGGGATTGAGCAGGTTGAGAGTCCTCTTCCGTATCTCTTTGGTTCCAGCCAGGCCGGATTCGCTCATCCGGTATCTTTACGCTCTCTGCCTCTACTTCATTCCGCAGGACGGCCCACTGATCCTCTTGCTCTGCGTACACGTCTGGCCTGCCTTCAGGCTTCCCTGCCCATTGCTTTGGGGCCGTCTCACGTTTGGATGCACTATCGTGTGACATCGATTGCATACAACCCCCAATTTCTCTTATTCCTCTCACCAGTAAAACAGTTTGGCGCATAAAAATCTACTGGAATGAGCAGGTGTGTACAACTTTAAATGGCATTCTACCCGCATTGTAACAAGCATGTCAAGTACACCGTGAACCCTTCAAACCAGCACTGCAAAACGAAGAAGGCTGAACCCTGGCTCTATCAGGTGCTCAGCCTTCTTCTTGTTCAAAGAGCTTCACTCTTTTTTCAAAGAGATGCCCCCGCTCGCTTTAGCGGCCTTTTTCTCTTTCTGCATCTCTTTCTTTTGTTTATTTGACTTGGGTGCAGCTTTCTGTACTTTTTTTTGTTCTTTATTCGCCACGAAACGTACCTCCTGATTCCGTAAATGAGCGCATACAAAGCAGGAAGCATAGGAGAAATCCCTTCATTTTCTCCTGCCTTACAAGAGGCTATCCCCTGCACCCCATTTTGATTGAGGTTCGCTTCATATGCACGGGGGTCGACACTAGCAGACCTTTACTGGATACCTGTATTGTACCAAATTTTTGCGTGAAGAGGTAGTTACTATAACCTCTATTATAACGCGGCACTGAGTGCCGCCCGGGTTCAAACAAAACGCGCGTGGAGTCAATGCAATGCATTTTCTTCAGCGGTTGCCAGCGCATGAGTAATCATGCGTATTACACAGCCTATATCCGTTGGTTTGCGCAGTTGGTAGATTCCTCGACGTTGAAGCTCCGCATCTGGTAAAGTAGCGCTCATCATGATAGCTGGCACTCCACTGGTCTCCCTTTTCTCCTGGAGGAGGTCATACAACTCGATCCCGTTCATCCCTGGCAAGCGGTAATCCAAAAGCATGAGACAAGGATAAATTTCTGGAGCATTTTCCAGGACCTGAAAACCGTTGGAAAATACAGTTGTTTGATATGGCGTTTCCTCTTCAATTAAATGCTGCAGGAAAACGCCGATATCAGCATCATCCTCGACAATAAGAATTGTGGAACTACGTGGACTCTGTGCTGCCGGCGGTATGACCTCCCCTGCCATGGTGTTCCTTTACCTTCCTTCTTCCATGCAATAGATGTGTAAATGAGTACGAAATAGGATTATATCTTAGTGTAACGTTTATCATAGGAAATTGGTTACGCCGGCTCAAACCAATAAATTAATCAGCTTATCAGCTACATATATGACATTGCGCGGCTGTTTACCACCGAGGTAACGGCTCACTTTCTCGCTGGCAAGCGCGATTTTCTCAGCCTCAATCTGCTCCAACCCCGTTGGCGCGACGCAAACATCGCGTACTTTGCCATTAATCTGAATAACCAGGTTGAAAGTATCCTCGTAAAGAGCCTGCTCGTCATAGCTCGGCCAGGTTTGGTGATGAACAGAGTAGTTGCCGCCCAGCCGTGACCACAACTCCTCAGCGAGATATGGGGCAAACGGAGCCAGGATCAGGACGAGTGGACGGGCTGTTCGCTGCCACTCCTCCACGGACATAGATGGTTTCTCACGAGCAGCCCAGCGGGTCAACTCCATCAATCCCGAGATAGCAATGTTGAACTTTAAACGCTCGATGCCTTCTTGCACCTTCTTGATGGTACGATCAACCATGCGCAAATCGACGCCACCAGCACCGGGTTGGTGTATCCCTGTAACTAATGACCAGGCTCTCGAGATAAAGCGTTCCATGCCTACCATGCCCTTATCGCTAAAATCGCCGCCATCTTCCCAGGGGCCGCAGAAAAGCAGGTACATTCTCAAGTTATCGGCTCCATGCAGAGCCACGTACTCGTCGGGGTTCACCACATTCCCCCGGCTTTTACTCATTTTAAAGCCATCTTTGATCAACAGACCATGAAGGCGCAAATGGGGAAATGGCTCAGTGAATGGCAGGTGGCCAAGATCATGGAGCGCCATTGTAACAAAGCGCGCATAAAGATGGTGTCGCATGATGTGTTCTTTGCCACCAAAATATATATCCACCGGTAACATACGCTCGGTGCGTTCGGGGTCCCATGGTCTGTCATTGAACTTGCTCGACGGATAACGCAGGTAATACCAGCTCGAGTCCAAAAAGGTGTCTGATACATCGGTTTCTCGTTGCGCTTCCCCACCACAGACAGGGCAGGTAACCTGTACGAACGACTCAACAGAGGCCAGCGGAGACTTGTCGGTACCGGTAGGGCGGAAAGCCTGCACATATGGCAGGAGTACCGGCAACTGCTCCTCCGGAACCGGAACGGTTCCGCAATGTTGACAATAAATGATGGGAATCGGCGGACCCCAGTAGCGCTGCCGCGAGATAAGCCAGTCGTGCATACGGTACTGCGTAGCTCTCCTGCCCTCTCCGTTTTGTTCAAGCCAATCACAGATCGACTCTTTTGCCACTGCGGAGGATAGGCCTGAGAATTGGCCTGAATTGATTAAGATCCCCTCACCTATCCAGAGATCATGCACAACCCCATCCTCAGGGCGGATAACCTGGCGAATCGGAAGTCCCAAGCTCTGTGCGAACTCGTAATCTCGTTCATCGTGCGCTGGGACACCCATTACGATACCCGTGCCATAGCTGGATACAACATAGTCTGCAACATAGACAGGTACTTCATCGCCATTCGCAGGATTGATGCCATAAGCTCCAACAAACACCCCCCGCTTCTCTGTTTTCCCTTCCGCGGAGGTTCCCATTTCCAAGGTGAGAGTTTGCAACTGCTTGACGAAGGCTCGCACCTCATGTTCATGTTCGCTGTCCTGGAGCAACTCATCGAGTAGGGGGTGTTCAGAGGACAGCACCAGGAAGGTCACGCCAAAAAGAGTATCTGGGCGCGTCGTGAACGCGGCAAAACGGATATTCCTCTCCTTCACAGCAAAATCAACCTCATACCCCCGCGATCGTCCGATCCATTCGCTTTGTAAGGTCTTGCCCACCTCGGGCCAGTCAAGCCGAACAAGTCCCTCTAAAAGGGCATCAGCATATACTGTGGTACGTAGAAACCATTGTCTCATCAGCCTCTCAGTCGCCTGTGTGCCACAGCGTTCGCAGCGGTCACCCTCAAGTTGTTCATGGGCCAGCACCGTCAAACAGGTTGGGCACCACACGACCGGCGCCTCCTTCCTCACTGCCAGCCCCGCCTTGTAGAGCTGCAGAAAAATCCACTGCGTCCATCGATAGTAATCAGGATCACTGGTGATGACCTCGTGTTTCCAGTTCCACGCGGCCCCCATCACTTTAAGCTGCTCTCGATAATGTTCAATCGTCCTGCCCGTTAGTTCCTGTGGATGCACCCCGGCCCGTAAAGCAAAATTTTCAGTGTGAATGCCAAAGGAATCGAACCCCATTGGCTGGAAAATCTTCTTCCCACACATCCGTTTATAGCGGGAAAAAGTATCGGCGCCGCAATAGGTGTAGACGTGTCCTACATGAAGACCCTCCGCTGATGGATAGGGAAATTCCACCAGGTTGTAAAACTTCTCGTCGGGATCTACCTGTTCAATATCAATATCCCAGAGGCCATCGGCTTCCCAGCGAGTACGCCAGTATGTCTCAAATGCCTGCCTGCCATAGGATATGTCGTTCGAATCCTTTGCCATAATTGAAAGCTCACTCTTCTTACTTTTTTTACCATCACTGTTCGTCCAGGAGCGTTTTTACCATGGTAACATATTTGTGGCTGTGAACTCCATAGCATCTCTTACCGCTCATTCCCTCTGCGAATGAGATGCAAAAATGTATGTAGTACAATAAAGGTGGCGGGAGAGTAGATAGGAGAAAACAACTTGGGAACTCAGATTAGGAAAAACATGAAGGGATGTTTCATTGGATCAACTACTTGCTGAAGCTCAGGAAAGAGACAGACTATGACCATATCCAAGAGTTTGCAATCTCGTAGAACGTTTTGTGGGACGGTTGCACGTTTTGCTACTGTCCTTGCGTTCTTCCCCTTAGCTGACGTGTTTGCAAGTTGTGATACACAGCAAAAGAAAAAAATTTTGCGCCCTTCGGTGCAGATCAATACTACCGAAGTTATTACAAATACACGATACATTGGTGATGTATTCGCATTTCCCGAACAGATGATTTCCGCCTCCTTAGAGCCTAAGTTGAATAGAATACCTGGTTATGCCCCAGGCATTTCGTTCCTGGGCATAATTGCCCAGGACACCTTGACTTTTGGCGACAGTCTCACCCCCCGTGATATTGCGTTTGTAGGTCTGTTCAAACAGAAAAATGGCACGTTTCGCTATGGGTACGAGATAAACGGTGCAAGACATTATGCGAGTGGACATATACAAGGCTCGGATTACCAGTACAATATCAACTTCCGTCTATATGAACAAGGCTTAGTCACAGATCCTAATTATCCACATCAAAGAAGGTTTGGCTACTTCCTCCAGGTTTGGAGTGGCTGGGATGCTTCCACGCGGATTCAAGGGCTGCAAAGCTCACCAATCTATGCAAATCAACTCTTTGTCGGAGTAATGGACGACAGCAATAATGTCCGTCTACCCGACAACAAACAACTCCAACTGTACATTCAGGTATCGGGTAGTGAGCAGGTACCGAACGTGATCTATAAAAATGACGACGAGACAAGTCAAGTCAGCTCGCAATTCAGTGACACTCAAAATCGTATCATCCTCACGCTTATCGGTAGTTATTGACAGATACTTTAACACATATGCCAGCCTCTCAGACTGCTTAGCTTTGGGTTTGTTTCTATCCAACAGCCGAGTAGGTCACCACTCGAGGAGGATTAAAGTTGTACGCCCCATCTTCCACAAATAATTCCAGGTATCCGTTTTTCCAGGCAACAAAGAAGGGATTTCCGATAAGACTACCGTTAGGGTCACACTTTTCTTCCAGGGTGAGACTTGAACTTGAAGTCGCATAGGAGATACAATTCATACTTGTTGGCCGATGAGCAAAAGGAATTTTATCCACTGGACAGAACTGGCCAATATCAGTGTCATAATTACCAAAGCTGCACGTGAACTGAGTAATCGTTATTGTTTTCGAGACTGTCGGTAAAGCAGATGTGGCAGAATTACGTGAGGCTATGCTCAAATTACCTACAAGAAAGCCAAAAAAAGAACCAACTATGAGAGCCAGAGCCAGCAAAGATACTTGCTTCTTTGACAAGTCGTCGCTCCTTTCACCACGAGGGCCTTAAATCTTCGTAACAAAACCTGACGTTAAAAAGCCTTACACAATATTAAAATGTTATAATGAAGTATGCGGGGTTCTCATTTTCAATCAACCACCTATGAATGGTAGAAGAGCCTGAGGCTATGTTGCATAAGAATCAACGACTTCAGCCCAAATTTGCTGTCGGAACGCTTGTCCGATCGTGCCTCGCACTGAGCCTCTTTGTCACCTTTCTTCTCTTTCCTGCAAACACATTAGCCAACACAGGCACGGCTGCCGTAAACAGTACAAGCCCTCCAAGTTTGCTGCCCACATTTGAGGTCAAGGCCGGTTTCAATGCACGCTATAGAGATGGTAACTGGGTTCCCGTCCAAATCACGCTCAATAATAATGGAGCAGATTTCAGTGGTACGCTTTCGATTAGCGCTCCACCTGCATTTGCCGGACTAGGAAATTCAATACCTTCTTCCACATATTACAAAGAATCAATCACTTTAGCCAGTGGTGCTCAGAAACAGGTCAGCATGTACGTACCACTTCATTCCGGCATACAGGGCGTTACTCAAACGCTCAAAATAGAATTGCTTGATGATAATGGAAATATCGTTCATACGCAGACAAGCACACTCACTGCACTCGGGCCAGATGATATCTTCGTTGGCATCCTCTCCGATCAAAGGAGCGGCTTTAATTCTCTCTCTAGCATCTCACTTCCCAACCAGGGCGGCTCGATAGTTGTGGAAACATTCAATGCAAGCACTATGCCGGCTGCGGCCAGTATGCTTAAAAACTTTGACCTTATTGTACTTGATAACTTTACTACAGGTAACCTGAGCAATGATCAACTTTCAGCCCTACAAACCTGGATCGATCAAGGGGGAGCGCTCATTGAAGTTGGTGGCCCTGAATGGCGCCGTACGCTCAGTACACTTCCTGCTAGCCTGTTGCCCGTTTCCATCAACGGAACGAGCATCTTGCCAGCAGGCACCAGCCTGTTGCCCGTCAACGGCTCCAGCAATGGGGGCACCGGTAAGGGCCCAATGGTTGGTGCAGGTACGATCAATGCTCCTGTAACAGTTAGTACGGCAACGTTAGCACAGGGAGACAAGAGCTATCCCATCCTTGCTTCCGGTAAGATACCCTTAATCGTCCAGACTCTTCAAGGACAGGGCAGCATTTGCTATCTTGCTTTTGATCCAACTCTTGCCCCCATTATCAATTGGCCCGCTGCCGGAACACTCTGGAGGGGTCTTGTTTTCCGTTCACTGGGCGATAAGCTGCTCAGTTCCAGCGGCAATTTTGTGCCAGGCGCTTCGTTCCAATGGACAAGATTGAGCGAATTACTACAAAACCACGAGCCAAATACCCTCCCTTCGCCCTGGCTACTGCTGGTATTACTGCTATGCTACCTGATCATGATAGGGCCAGTACGCATTTTGCTAGTACGTCAGAACAAGAGGCGCAATTGGAATTGGCACATCATGTTGAGCAGTATCATTGTCTTTTCCCTGCTTACCTATGGGCTTGCTATCCACCAGAATGGCACATCCATTGTAAGCAATAGCGTCTCAGTTCTCCGGTTAAACGAGGGCGAATCATCTGCCCACATTACTACCTACATAGGGATCTTCGCACCTAATCAAGGCAATTACCAGGTACATATTCCTGGGGAGGACCTGGTTCAACCTGCGCTCGATGAACAATTCAATTCAGGTCCCAGCCCTTCTGATGCAGGACAACAACAGACGACAATTACATCAGGACAGGACGGAGTAGATGTAAACCTGCAGGGAGGCAATACCGGGCTACTGCGCCCGCTACTTGCAGATGGCGATCAACAGGTACACGGTGGAATCAGCTCACAACTGGCGCTAGCCAATGGCATACTTACAGGGACAGTTACGAACACACTTCATTATTCACTCAGTGACGTGTATGTACTGATGCCTGATACCTTTGTGCGCATTGGTGATTTGCTAGCGGGCCAAACCAAACAAGTTCATCTTACGTTGAGCAGTTCACCAGGAAATACAGGTACGGCACTTGCCGACCAGATTGCTCAGAGCTACCAATTGCCTGCCCCTTATAGCCCTATTGCGAGTAGTGCTAGCTCAGCACCACAGAACGAATTGCAACGTCGTTTGGCAATATTATCGGCGCTGGGCGGTGGAGGAGGGTTGCCAAACTCCGCTTGCACGTCTGGTTCATGTTCTGTTGCCGCATTTTCATCTTCTTATATAGAACCTAACGGTGGTATCTCCTCAACAGTAAACCACAACGATCCCTTGTTAATTGCTAGCTCACCTGCAACCCTTATTGGCTGGGCAGTTCGGCCAACGGATATACCAACCGATATAACGATCAACGGCAGCACCCCTCCAGGTTTTCAAGAGACCCTGGTTCAGTCAGGTCTGAATGTTAATTATTCCGGCACAGTAAACCTTCCGAATGACTTTCTTACAGGACATTTGATTGATGTACAAGGCAAGAATGTCCAGATACAGCCTGATGGAGCCTACATTATGACAACAGGTAGCATGACATTTGAATTTACGGTGCCTGAGAGTACGGAACTACTCGTCAACAACGTAACGATTTATATGCCCTCCAACCTGGTACAACCATCCTCCCTGGCAGGATCAATGACTACAGCGGATGCAACTGAATTGCAGGCGTACCTGTACAACTGGCGGACAGGTTCTTGGGACGGGTTCTCGCTGAGCGGATTCACTTTTGCACCATCGAGCGCTGGAGCGTATATTGGGCCAGGCGGTCGCGTACTTCTGCAGCTTGCCAACCAGAGTAACAATTTGACAATATTCTTTGGCAAACCATCACTCAACCTGTAGGGGTCAATTGCTCGGGTGGATGGAAGGAAAGAAAGAAAATGGGATTATCTATTTACCAGGTAGACGCTTTTACTGATAGGCCATTTTCGGGCAATCCTGCCGCTGTATGCCTCTTGCCCGGCCCCAGGGATGATCGCTGGATGCAGCAATTGGCGCAGGAGATGAACCTCTCCGAAACAGCTTTCCTCCTCTGGCAGAAAGATGGTTTCAATTTGCGCTGGTTTACTCCCGCTGTCGAAGTCGATCTTTGTGGTCACGCCACCCTCGCCAGCGCCCATATCTTATGGGAGCAGGAATATCTACAACCAGGTGAGCAAGCACGCTTCAACACACGCAGCGGCCTTTTGACAGCCGATCGTCACGGGGATTGGATAGAACTCGATTTTCCAGCAAAGCTAGAAGAGCCAACATCTGCCCCGCCTCATTTGATCGAAGCCCTGGGAATCCCTGTGACGTATGTGGGTAAAAATGTCTTTGATTACCTGGTCGAAGTCGAGACGGAAGAGATCGTCCGTAATATGGATCCCGATATGGCCTTGCTGGCTAAAGTATCAGCACGCGGAGTAATGGTGACTAGCCGCGCTTCTTCTCCCAACTATGATTTCGTCTCACGCTTTTTTGCCCCGCGAGTAGGGGTGAATGAAGACCCGGTGACTGGCTCAGCTCACTGTTGCCTTGCTCCCTATTGGAGTAAGCAACTGCATAAAAAAGAAATGGTTGCGTACCAGGCCTCTGCTCGCGGTGGTGTGTTACGCGTTCGTGTCAATGGTGATCGCGTGAAAATCGGTGGGCAAGCGGTGACGGTTATGCACGGAGAAATAGCAGAATAGTGCAGGTACTGCCTATGTTCGAAAATGAATAAGCGGTGCGTTTATTTGCAATAGACGTAGGGCATAGAGACCGCTAAGTAGTACCACTCCTGCCTGAAGAAGGGGTTAAGAGTGGTCACCCTGGCAGTCAAAGAATAAACTTCTGATTGCCCTGGGGTCAGGCGAACTGATGTACTCACGAAAGAATATGAGCATGCAGGCAGATGCACGTTTAAAGCAGTCCATGTTTCCAGGCATGTGTCCCCTATGCAATGCACCACTCAACAGTACAGGACCCAGTACGTCCCCAGATGGCGTAGTCCTGTGCCCTTCGTGTGGTTTCTCCGGCCCTTTTGCCCAACGACAACGTCATCTCGCCTCCCAGGCTGATCAACAGCCTCCTCAGGGGGGGCCATCCGTTTGGATTGATCCTGCCGTCGCTACTTATCTCCTGGAAGATCAAAAGAGACAGGTAGATTACACACCGGGAATCATGCGGCCCCGGTCACGGCATCAACCGAAAAAGCCACAATCTATCAGTTCTTCCCCAACCAGGAGGCCCGTAACCCCGATCCCTCCGCGTGCCTCGGCACGGCGCTCCGACAATGTCAAGATGCGCCCAAAATATCATGGGTCTCGTGCTCAACTCATCAAACAACAGGAAAGCGATATCACACGTATCCCAACGTATCCTCAAACAACAATGTGGCAATTTGAGTCATCAGACTTTGAAATAGAGAGCAGTCTACCCGCACTCTCATTGATAGTAGACGCTCCGACACTCCCTGAATCATCCAACGCTCCAAGACGAACTGATCGTCTGCCATATATCGATGAAATGGATACGATACCTGTTCGGAAAGAGAACCAGGTTACAATTGATGAGATGGATACCAAACCTCCCAGGCTGAGATCGCAGCAGCTCGAAATCGATGAGATAGACACCCTTCCGCCGCTGGCCGGTAATGGCCAGATTGATCGTTCTCTTGCCTCAATCGATCAGTCCACTCCTATGGCACTGGCATTGGCTCCCCCTAACCTACCTTCCACACAAAGCAATCTGTTGGAACAAGAACGGTTTGTCCTTGCTCAGCAGACAACCGATCCATATTCCTGGACAGCAGGTAGTGCTGGCGGGTCTCCCTATGCACGGCGAATTGCTGAGCGGCCCACAAAAACGAGACGCAGGCTTTTCCCACACCCTATGGATCATCTACGCTGGTGGCTATTACATCCTGGGAGAATCGAATTTATCTTATGGTTGGGTGGTACGATCCTGCTTCTGGGCGTTACTGTTGTTCTTTTGTTTACCACTGCAATCAGTTTATCCTGGATTACTCCACCTGGCTTCCGGAACGGCTCAACGCTCAATAGTTCTTCAAGCCCGGCAACTGTCGTTACCAGGGGCAGCATGACACTCTCTCTTCTAAATAAAGGTCCGCTCGTACCGGGGCAAGCACTGTATCTGCGAGGTCAGGGATTCAGTCCTCATGGCCGCATTGAATTTACCGATGAGAATAAGCATTCAGTGCTCAGGCGGGATAGTCAAACCAATTCCGTTCAGGCCGACGGTCATGGGGCCTTTTCGGTTGCGCTCAACGACACTGCCTGGACAGCGGGGCGGCATCACGTCATTGCTCGTGACGTTGTTACGGGTCGTGCCGTCGATTTCCCAGTCATTCTCGCCGCGGCTCCTTTTGGTAAAAATACCACTCCTACACCCTCATCGTCATATCCAGGGTTAACCGCGACAGCTACCTCTACTAACGGCCCAGGTACGTTTCCAACGGTTGTTGGTTCGACTCCTGTGCCAAAGCCAACGATGGGGACGACTCCTGTCCCGACGCCCACGAGCCAACCATCCCCAACGCCTACTGCTACATCAGGTATTACGCCAACAGCAGCGCCTGGCACTCCTCCCGGAATCACTCCTACCGCCCTTAGCTCTTCGTCGATTGGGAGTAGTAATTTTTTGCCGTCTAGTGCAGCAGCCAGCATAGGAATAAGTGCGGACTTACCTCAATCTAGCACTAATCTCACTGGTTCCTGGTTCTGGCTGTTTATGGTAGGGTATATCCTCGCCATGTTCATGGTAGGTGTAGCAGGCGTGTTACGCAAGAGACACAAAAATGCATGAATTGGCTTAGGAGATTCATCGTAAATTTGTATTTCGTCTTTTCTTTCAGCAGACATCCAGGGAACGTTTCTTGAAAAATAGAGGCCAGGTTTTTCTTTTTCTCCTTTGATATCGACTTATGAGCGGTATAGTGGTACAATGCGTTTCGTTAGCCGTCTTTAACGAAGGGCTGGGTACTACACTTAATATATATCAAGGAGAAACCGTATGCCGCGAGGACGCAAAAGACCACCACAAGATAGCGTCGACAGCATACTACTGGCCATCAGCCGTCGCGACAACATCGATCCCGATACGTTATCGCATTATTTAGATCGGCTGGATGAAGAATGGACTGATGGAGCACGCGATAAAGTCTTGCATTTACTGCGCACCCGTGATGAAGCAGCCCATGCGGCGGCCATCCTGATTCTATCTGAACTGGCAACCGAATTTGACCTGGAGGAACTTGAAGACCTTGTTGCTGATCCCACCGTGAGCGACGTCGCGAAACTCACCCTTGCGCCGATCTTGAAAGAAATGGATTCGGAAATGGCCGATGATGGCCTCATTGAATATCTCAATGACCCCGAAGCTGCTATGCAACAGATGCAGATGCGCCTGCTTGAACTCGTGGGACAAAGCGAAATGGGGGTGGAATCTGTCCTGGAAGATATCCTCTCAATGCCCCTTGAGAGACGCCTTGGCTTCGTCAATTGGTTGGGGAACAGCCACGACCCTCGCGCCGCCAACTTGCTCATTCCCTTGCTGGAAAATCAGACCAGTAAGATAGTCGTTGCTGCAATCGACGCTCTTGAACAATTGGGCGAAATTGCCGCTCAGCAAACAATTCCCGCTTTGAACTACCTGATTGCTCACACTTCCAATCGCCAGATAAAACAATATACCCGTAGTGCACTTGGTAGATTGACCATGCATTCGGCACCTGGCATTGAAGACTCGCCTCGGACTGGTGCTCATCAACAGCAGCTCCAATTTAATGAGGCGCGTGTCAGCCATCTCGACGGTGTTGGCTCACAGATGATCATGCTCTCCTGGCGGCGTACGGATGGTCTTCTGAAGGGCGTCAACGTTCTCTATCAAGATCAATGGGGTATCAAAGACTGCTATGGCACCGATGAAATGGAACCCAATCGTTGGACTGAACTGGTGGCTGATATGGACGATCAGGGATTTGGTAGTTACACAGTTCCATTGGAATTTGGCCGTGCCCTGATTGCTGAAGCTCGTGCTGTCAACAAACGCACACGTCGCAAAATACCTATCGCTTATGCTATATGGCGCCCCTTTATTGAGGGAGAAGAACCTCCAGACAAGAATGCACCACCTGTCTCGATAAGGCTGGAACCGTGGGAACTTAGTTCCGAAGTCATTCAAATCGCGCAACGCGGAGATACGCTCTACCAGATTCCAGAATTCGTTTCGTGGATGTATGATCCTATGGAACGCATTCAGCCATATATTGATCGCTACTGGTCAAACCGTGATTTGTTTGACATGTCGAGTTTAGGTTCGCGCGGTCGTGGACGGAAAAGTGCTCAGAAAAAGAAATCCGCCATAGACTTAGAAACACTGATCAGTGAAGCGATAAGCGAGTTAGTAGATAAGCCATGGCGTGTCCTTTATGGAGATCGTCTGTTGCGTCAAGGCGCCCTCTTTCAGCTTGTAGATCGGTTAGAGGATGCAAAACTGGTTCGTGCCGTCGCAGCTGTGCTCCATCCGGACTCCGGCATTCCAGCGCAGGAACAACCATTTGTTCGAGCTTTGATGCGTGTCTCTATTGAGCAAGGTCCGTTTCGTGCGCTTGCCGAAGCTCTTGAAGCAGCCAGGCTGAATATGCCGATAGATCTATTTCCAAACGACTAGACTATTCTATGAGGCCACACGCCAAAAACCATGTTGTCTGGGTTAGTTGTTGAGAAATCATAGCAACCCAGGCAATAGATTACAGAAGCATCACCACAGCGGATTCATAACCAGTCCGCTAATCAGCTTTGGATAATAATAGGTAGATTTTTGTGGCATTCGGTCGTCTGCCTGTGCTACCTCGCAAATCTGCCTCACCCGTGTCGCATTCAGTAAGAGCGCTCCCTGAGCATTACTGCTGTGTACCGCCTCCAAAGCCTGCCCTGCGTCTCGTGTGTACCGTACGTACGTTCCCGACGTTACGTCTTCGGCGTGTATGCCGAGTAGCGCCTCCAGTATAAGGGTGTGGGCCACCGCTACATCTAAATCATTCCATGCTGCTGAGTGCCCACTTGCCAGCATCTGTTTCTTTCCCTGCTCGTTCAGCATCAGCAGCCAGTTTCGCTCTTTTGTACTCACTACCAGTGAGGGTTGCTCCTCTCCAATCTGGCTTAATTCTGCCAGCATCGCGTCACTTGTCGCTGCTCTATTCAGGTCTCGTACCGTGAAATACTGCGCAAGTTGTTCGCTGTTTAGAGCATTTATCGCTTCGGGACTCAGGCCAAAAAGCAAGCGGTGTGTCGGTAATACCAGCAAGCCTGGATCGTCAACGTCAATCAATGCCATCAACACAAAGTTCACTGCGTCCTCATCGTCCAGGTGATGCCGCATTTCCCGTATCTCTTCACGGTAGTTCAAAGCAGTCTCATAGCGGTGATGTCCATCGGCAATATATAACTGACGTTCGGCAAAGAAATTCTGAATAAGCCCGCTGTGCGTAGGATCTGTAATTGGCTGTAAACGATGTTCCTCGTGTGCCTCGTCTGTCATCTGCACTTCAGCGTCAGCAGCGTAAACGCTGAGCAAGCGGCGCATTCTCCCCTGCGGGTCATCATACATACTCATCAGCGGGCTGAAATTGGTAACACAGGCTCGTAGAAGCTGCAAACGATCGTTTTTTGGTTTTGTCATGGTGTGCTCATGTGGTAACACTACCTTCGCACTCCACGGCTCTAAGCGAACCCTTGCCAATAGACTTGTCCGTGTGTACGTCTGGCTATTGTGCGTAAATTGTTGTTGATAGAAATAATAGCAGGGAGTAACCTCTTGACGCAGCGCGCCGTTCCTGCGCCATTCAGCGAAGGTGGAAGTCGCGCGTGTATAGCGATTATTCAAGATCGTGTCAGTCGCTTCCTCCTGCCCAAATTCCAGGCGGATGAAATTGTAGGGATGGCGAGCATAATATCTTGCCTGTGCTTCCTGAGAAATCACGTCATAGGGTGGTGTAACAACTTCTGCCAGGTCCCCTATAATGTCGCTCGCGTATCGTATCCCACGTAGTGGTTGCACATCTGCCATACTCTATACATTTCACTTTCTATATTATCCATCTGTTATGAGCGGTAATACTCATCTCAGATCAATCTAATTGGCGCAGTGGCCTGTGGCACATTGTATCATTTTAGCAGAGAGAGTCAAAGCGAATGGGCGACTCAGCACCTGAGCCGCCCATTCGCTTTGACTCTTCATAGTAAAAACTTAGAATATTTGTTCTATATTTATCTTGACATCCCGATAAACCTGTGGTAATATACATTGTGTTAGTACAAAAGTTCTAAAACTAAATAAGCTCTCCCTTTCCCCTAACAATCTCCTATCTTTCCTCTTCTCTTCCTCAAAGGCGGTCGGGTGTTACCTCTCTCTCCCTCTCCCGACCGCTGTGGCGGGAGCAGAATCCCAATCTTTCATACTTGACGCCTCTTCTTCTAATCGCTACAATGAGAACATCAACGAAACTTGTTTTTTCGTAGCAAAGGACGTTCAGGTATGGATCTAACAATATTAAGATACATCGTATTTATCGTCGCAGTTATCATTCTTATTTGGGCGGCCTTTGAACTAAGATCAAGGCAGGTTCGTCGCAAAAAGCTGAAAGATAAGACCCCTGGTGCCTGGGTCAAGTTAGATTTCACGAAAGCGCACCTCGAAGAAGAAGGACCATTGTCGTTGCCAAAGGAAGAAAAAGACAAACCGGGAGAGCAAACTGACGAGTCGGATATTCACACGCTGGCACAGCAAAATGGTCACTACATACCGAGTAAGAAAACACTTTAATGAACGGGTAAGAATAGGTTTTCTCGCCATTAGTGCCTATATGCGAAAACGCGTCCCCATCTTCTTGTATGCTTCCTGGTCGACACGAAAACTATCGGCATTGGTTCCGCGTGCCGAGGCTAAGAACTCTGAAAGGAGTTGTACTGGTAACGCTGCCACGAGCGGCGTTACCTCTTCAGGCAAATCGATGCCATCACAGATAGCAAAACGCTTCCAGCCGTCGCGGTTGAACAGCTCGGCGGTCTGAGCATTTGGAGCTTCACCAAGAAGCCAGATATGAGAACCAATCTCGCTTGATGCCAACAGAAAGTCGCCCATTCGAGCCTGGGCAGGTCCTTTCACAGCAATAGGAATAAGCAGATCTTCCTTCTCAAAAGCCACCTGAGGACCGTGGATGGCCTGCTCCAACTCAAAACCTTCTGCTGTTACATAGGACGATTCTTTCGCCTTGAGAGCGCCCTCGGTCGCCGTCGCTGCATTGGGACCAGCCCCAACATAGTAGAGACGTCGTTGTTTCGCCGCGGTTTCCTGCGCGATACTGTGCACCTCATCTTCTCGAGTCAGCATGTTTTCCATCAATGCGGGCACCTGCCTCAGTCCTTGCTCAAGGCGCAGCGCCTGCTCAGTCTTTCCCAATAATGTCGCCAGCCGTGTGGCTATCTGCCCAAGGCGGGTCAATGCGCCAATATAGCTTATGGAATGCGTAGAGGATGGGTCCTGCTCCACGGTTTGTATCACAATATCTGGCCCTTGCATCTTAGAGCTTTTGCCCGTAATACCAATCGTCAGTACCTTCGCCTCCACAGCGCGTTGAACTGCCAGGTTTCCATGAAGCTTGCTACCGCGGTGGCTGATAACAATCACTGCATCATTTTCACGCAATGGATGGGGATAGTTGACAAATTCAAACGAACGCACCGACCAGGCATCCGCGCCGGCCAGCAGCAGCATATATTCTCCCACTATCGCCGCGTGGAAACTGGTGCCAATCCCCGAAAGCAGAATGCGGTCAGCTTTTGATAGCCTCTCTGCTGCCTGCGTTGGGCCGTCCCAGTCAGCCAGAAGTTGGCGCACCGCTTCTGGCTGTGCATGAATTGAGCGATACAGCCCTGTACTACTCTCTGCCATTGTAATACCATCTCCTTCGTATTGAGGTTAGTCTAAAAAGTGTAACCTATTTCGCCGGCATTGAATACAGCCAAGCACAGTGCGTGGAACAGCCAAAGAGGCTATAGTGTAAATGCAAGCAATTTTCATCGTTACTTAACACTCTCTGATGCGTATATTTACTTATTAAGAGCGTAAGCACGTGGCATTGTGCAGAGGAATAGTGCCCCGCATTGTATTCAGCTCTACAGAAAACGTCTCAAGCACAAGTCAAACCAATAACCTTTGAGGTGGAGTCCATGTAGCCTTTGGCAATCCCTATCCACAATTTACTCGAGCTGACTGGGATGCAAAAATCCACGTGGATGTCATCCCAACGGACTGTACGATTGAAGTGGATGGACGCACTATCATGCGTAATGGGGTGTTTACTGTCTAATCGGAAGTAGAGGAAGAAGCATTTCAATTGCCTGCAAGTTTGAACATGCGGGCAATTGAAATGCTTCTTTATAAATTTTTTATTGAACCATTGACAGTAACCTGAGATTCTTGTTAGAATCAATATAGTTTCTTCTTGTATCACCGCAAGCTTTTATATCCCGGGTATTACACTTGCTCACTCACTCTCGCTGGCGAGAAATTGAGAGGATTTCAAGTATGTCTACGACCAGGGGACACCACCTCATCGGTAAAGAGCTGGGCTCGTGCGTTATTGAACAACAGTTGGGGTATGGAGGAACCAGCGCCGTTTTCCTGGCCCAACAGCGCACACCTGAACAGAAAGTTGCTATCAAAGTCTTTTTGCCCCGTTCCAATATGACTGTGCAAATGCAGAAAGATTTTTATATCCGTTTTCTTCGCGAGGCTGAGGCTGCGAGCCAGTTAGATCATCCCAATATTTTACCAATCTATTCCTATGGTGAACAGGACGGATTGCCTTATATCATCATGCCGTATATGCCGGGTGGCACATTACGCGAATACATCGCCGCGCATGGGTGTCTCACCTTGCATGAAGCACAATGGTATCTTGAGCAAATTGCTTCCGCTTTAGACTATGCCCATGAGCATGGCTGTGTTCATTGTGATGTCAAACCGGCAAATATTCTACTGGATAGCGATGGGAGTGTCGTGCTTTCAGACTTCGGTATCGCTCACATGATGCGCAGAGATATCATTTCCGAAGAGCCTTCAACGAGATCTCCAGGGACACTGATGGGAACGCCCGACTATATCTCGCCGGAACAAGCACTGGGTCAGCATCTTGATGGTCGCTCGGATATCTACTCGCTTGGTATTACACTTTTCTATCTCCTGACGGGCCGTCTCCCTTTCGTGGCAGATTCCTCTATTGCTGTCGCTCTCCTTCAGGTGCACGTAGCGCCACCTGCGCTCAGCTTGTTACGTGCGGACATCACACCCTACACTGATAAGGTCATTCAGAAAGCACTTGCCAAACGGCCAGAGGATCGCTATCAGACCGCAGGCGAGTTTAGTGACGCCTTTGCCCAGTCCATCCACATTGCAACTCGGTTGAATCAAATTGATCCTGATTTCAGCCCAGGACAGATGCTTCTCCCCATGAGAGGCTTAAGTAGTGCCAGGCTACGGGCCTTTGATGCCTTTAGACCCATTGTTCACGTGAAACCTGCTACCAAACCTACTTTTGGTCTTTCGCGAACCATTATCGCTGTCATCCTGGTACTGGCCTTGACCATCGGTGCAACTGTTATCGGGGGATTGTTCTTCACCCGCCTTGCTTATGACACCACCAGCGTGCAAAAACAGGTGACCATTCCAGCTAATACCCTGGTTGATGGCCTATCAAATAGTAATGATTGGCCTACAGGTGGCGCCTTTTTCTTCACAAATCAACAGTATCATATTCAAAATAAATCAGCACGCGATGTTGCCCTGGCCCTTTATGCCAATCATCAATATCACAATTTCCGTCTCACGGTAACGATATCTGAAATTCATGGTTCGTCAGACGGCGCCGATTATTTTGGGATCGCCTTTCGTGGAAGCGTTGATCAATCACATTACTACCTTTTTGAAGTCGCTGCATGGGGCGGAGGACAGTATCAGTTTCTGCGCTACGATGGCGATGGGCACTGGAAAACCTTAAAAGGAGGGCCTACTTCTTTATTGCTGTCCGGTATCGGGGAAAGTAACACTATCACTATTGTGGCTAGCGGACATACTTTCAGTTTCTTGATCAACGGCAAGCCCGTCAGGCACTCTGTCACTGACTCTTCATCAGCCGCCTTGACTGCTGGCGAAGTTGGTTTCTCCGTGGAAGAAGAAGGCACAGAGATCGTCTTCTCACATCTCTACATTACTGACTCCATAAAATAAAGTTGTCCTGTGACGCCCATACCCGCTACTCATGAGAAGAGAAACGCAGCCTCTCGCATAAGGTACCAGCGTTTCTCTCATCGCTTCACTATCCCAATGGTATCGCCCACGAGGGGCTTGATGGGAAGAGCGTCTTGAGCAATAACTCGCTGTCGTTATTAGCCCACACATCAGGGTAAGCGTAGCGCAACTCATCCAGGCTGCGATGGCCAAACAGCAACTGCAGAAAGACCAGTGGCGGAAATCCTGCGTTTTCGTTGGTTTCCCATACCTGGCTCCGCCAATGCTCCGCAGTTATCAATCGACCATTTTCGAAAAGCACTTGCAGACCACCGCGATAAAAATTCAGTACTAGTCTTCCACTGTATCCAGCCATTGGCGAGTCTGCCAATCGCCGCTCTAAAGCAGGAGCAATATGCAGTATAAATCTTGGAAGATTCGGTACTCGCACGTACCACGCATAAGGAAGACCCTGTGCAAGTTCTTTACTTAGCACCTCGTATGCCGCGTGTTTTCGCCCAAATGTGAAGATAATTTTTTTCGCGGGTTCTGTACCTGGTGGAGGAACCATTTGCGGCCCCTGGGCCTGCAATGCCCGTAAGACCGAAGGCATTATCGCATATAAGTTTGCACCAGGTACTACAGAGAGGTGAGATACATAGATTGCCTGCGATGAGCGCACCATGGGCAAAACGACATACCCCAGAGCAGTTCCCTCCCTATCGATAATTATCTGGATATGCCAGAATCCATCATCCATAACCTTATTCCATGTCTGGATCTGATAGCGCCACCATCGCTCATCGATGCGCGTCGTTACAGCATATATCTCCTTCTGACGATCATAGAGCGCTTGCAGCAGAGGGATATCTTCAAGTGCCGCTTCTCGCAACACGTATGGCTCGGGTTCACCCTCTTTGATTTTCGGTATCTGGGCCAGGTAAAGGGTATTTCCCAGGTCCAGGTCTAATGCATATTCATAGCCAAATTGGCGATAAAAATAGGGAATACCAGTAATGCCCTGCGCCAGGTGCCCTTCGAACTCGCTGCGAGCATGAATCAACTCGAAGACTGCTCGCACCAATCCCCGCTTGCGGTATTCGGCTTCCGTGGCAACAATTTCGGGACGACCTATCGTAAATGGTAGACCTTCGTACTCCCATTGCTGGCGCCATAGGCACGTACCGCATATGATAGCGTGCTCCTTCCTTTTCGTGTCTTCAACCACTGCCACGTCACCTATGCCCATCACGGGGTGATTCCCGCTCATGAGCTCCCTCATCAGCATACCCATATTGATATTCGCAGGAGCATCAGCATTCTGACGGAAAACGGAACTTGCCAGGTAGGCAATATCTTCAATATCATCTACGCTGGACCAGCGCAAGATGAGTCCATCGCCAAGATTTCGGCGGTAATGTGGGTCAATAGTAGCCGCTAGTTTTGCGTGCATCATTTAAACTCCTCAAGAGAGTATAAAAACGGCCTGCCTCCTTTGTCAACCACGGAGTACAGTTCAGAGGACGGGGAATAGGGAATTGACAATGCTTACGCAAGGCTCTATACTGAGGCTGGCCGAAAAATTACTTTGCTGCCACGTATCCAGTTTTAACATGGCGTAGCAAGAGGAGGATAATCTTAACATGACATACGTAATTACTCAGCCCTGTATCGGTGTAAAGGACGCATCCTGTGTGGATGTATGCCCTGTTGACTGTATCCATCCTACACAGAGCGAGGCAGGATTTGAAGAGGCTGAGATGCTCTATATTAATCCTGATGAGTGTATCGACTGCGGAGCTTGCGAACCCGCATGTCCCGTTACTGCCATATTTGAGGAATCGGCAACTCCTGAAGAATGGAAGCATTTTATCAAGATTAACGCGGATTTCTTCAAATAAACAAAAAGATAGTTTGGAGCATAGTGTGTATGAGCCTGATACCCGTGGGCGTCAGGCTCATACACACTATGCCCCACATTACCTTAGACTTTTCTGCAGTGCTGTGATATAATGCTGCTTGCAAACGCAGTACTCACACACTACTTCTAAGGGAGCGGCCCCTATGCCAATTACACGACGCAGACGCGCTAATCCACCCGATCAGCCCGAAAATAACAACCACCTTGCGGAACAAACGGAAAATGCTTCGCACACAACAGAGCAAGATTCTGGCGCACCCGCGAAAGAGGAAGAAGCTCCAGGAACAGGTGCACCCGTTGCGCCTGTTCCACCTGTTGCAGATCAGTCCGTAACCTCCTTTATACCTCCTCTTCCTCCCATTACCGTGTCAAATGGGTCAGAACAACAAAACCATACTCCTCCCATAGAAGGAGGGAGACGGACTTCTCGTGGAGAGCTCTTCCGCCGGCCACCACAACCTCCAGCATCTCAACTACAGCCACTCGTTCCAAATACTGCTGTTTCGCCTTCAGCAGCACCCTTACAGCCACCTACACATGAGATCTCTCTACCGTTGGGTAATCTGCTTCATCTCGCCTATAACCCTGGTTATACTGGTGCAGATGAGGCCCGTAGCGCTCTGTTGCACCAATTGGAGAGTCAAAGCAAAGCAGGAGGGCGTGCTCGTTGTTGGAATTGTGGCTCTATTGCCATCGCATATGATCGCTGGAATACGCGTAGTAAGACCTTTGGCGAAGTTGGCATTGCTTACTGTGAAATTTGTGGCGTTTGGAGTGTTCTCTAATCTTTCTGGCACCTTGTGATACCGTCAGTTTGAGCTGTTGCAGGAGAATCAAGCATGGCTGAGGATCAAGTGGAGTTTGCGCCTCGTCGCTGTCCCCGCTGTGGAGGACTCATGGTAAAACGTGGGGGAAGCCCATTCTATTGGCATGCCGATTATAATCACCCTCGCTGCGATATTACGAATATGGTAGATCCTCCAATGGTTGTGCAAAATGCTGAGGAGCCATCGCAACAGAACGAGCCACCCAGGAAGAATCACAAGCATCAAAAGAAATAATTGTCAATGATGATCTATTTCAACCGTTTAGCCAGTCCAGCGAAGTCGAACTATCACAATAATGGTAGCTGTTATTATCTTTTGAGTTTCATTGAAACCCTCTTTTTTGTGGCGAGCATGTAACCTTTAACCCATTATTTCGTAGAAAGTAGTGATACATGCTCTTCAGCTCCTCTGGAGATCAGAATTCAATTGTGAGGATTAACATGAATTATCAACAGAATAATGGACCATTTGGTCAAAATCGCGGGATGTTTGGTTCCCCTCGCTATCAATATCAGACTTTACCTTCTGGGTATGAAGGTACTCAGGTAAGCGGTCTCATGAGTAGAGTCATGGGGTTGTTGGCTTTCTCCTTTCTCTTTGCCGCTGCCGGTACCTTTGTTGGCTTCTTGGTCCCTATTGTAAACCCTGGGACCTATTGGATTATTGCTATAGCTGGCCTCGTTGTTCTTATCATTCTCCAGTTTGTCATTCAAATACCTAGATTGAATCTCTTCTTGCTCTACCTGTTTACCTTTTTAGAAGGGATGTCGCTTTCTCCTCTCATTGCCTATTACATTACTAACCAGAGCAATGTCTTAGGTCAGGCCTTCTTGATTACCGCCATCTCATCGTTTGGACTTGCGGCGTATGCATGGCTCACAAAGCGTGACTTTTCCCGCCTCGGTGATTACCTTTTCTTCGGCCTGATCCTCCTCCTCGTAACATCGCTTATTGGCCTTTTCTTCGGTAGCTTTTTTAATACAACGTTGATTCAGCTTATCATCTCATTCTTTGGCGTCGCCCTTTTCTCTGGATATGTCATCTACTATGTCCAGCGCGGTAAAAACATGGCAGATACCATGCCCAACGCGATCGGTTTAACCATTTCCCTTTTCCTGACTGTGCTCAACCTGTTCCTCTTCATTCTGCGAATACTCTCCATCTTTCAAGGAAACAGCCGAAGATAACTTGTTTTTTATCAATACGCCCGGTGAATCAATAGGCATGCCGGGCGTTTCCATGTTTACCTTTCTGTCTCATTTCTCGTATAATTAGGTAACGTGGATGCGGAATAAGAACAGGGACAGAATTGTTACATATAAATAAGAAACAGAATCTCTTGCCTGGTTGCGAAACTAACAGGAGTCGGATATATATGCTGTCATGAAAGAAAGAGAGTGAGAACCGTAACGTATGACTACACATGCAAACCTTGTTTATGTCGGCGATAGCGATTTTGAGTCAAAGGTCCTGAAATCTGAGTCGCCAGTTGTTGTTGATTTCTGGGCCGCCTGGTGCGGACCTTGTAAGTCTATTGCCCCTTACTACGAAACATTGAGCGATGAGTATCGTGGCAAACTGATTTTCGCTAAAGTGGATACCGATGAGAATCCTCGTACTCCAACTAACCTGGGCATCCAGGGTATTCCTACATTTATCATCTTTAAAGGTGGCGAGGAAGTTGGGCGCGTAGTTGGAGCGGACCGCGTTCGGCTGAAGAGAGAGATTGATCGCGTCGCAAACAAGTAAGATTCCAATCTATTCGCTCTAAAGAGAAATTGCGCATGTGACTGAGATGCTGTCATTATGCGCTGTTTCCCTATTTTGTCTATTCCCTCTCGACTGTTCGTGTCATTTGTGATATGTTTTCCCGGTGTTTTTTTACTATTCTACATACCGTTGTCTGGACATAAGGGAAACCGCATATGCCAACGTTAGAACGTTCAAATCCACTTCCACTGTATTATCAATTGAAAGAAGTGCTGAAACAACAAATCCGTTCAGGACATCTTGCACCTCATATGGCCATACCATCCGAGCCAGAACTTGTCTCAAGTTACCACGTCAGTCGAGCTACCGTGCGGCAAGCTCTTTCAGAACTCGTCTACGAAGGTCTGCTCTATCGAGAGCATGGCAAGGGTACCTATGTCTGCGAGCCGCGCGTTCAACAGACAGTAAGTGAACTAACCAGCCTTACTGAAGAGATCCGCCTTCGAGGTAAACACCCCGGTGGTTTGCTTCTTGTAAGTGAGCTTGTACGTGGATCTGAAACAGTGCGTGAACAACTCGCCTTGACAGACATCGAACAAGTGATACGCCTCGAGCGTCTGCGTACAGCAGACGGCAGCCCTATCGCTTATGAAATCGACTTTTTGCCGTACCCTCGTGCAGCCAGTATTTACCAGCGCGCGCAGGAGGTAGCGGATGGTTCACTCTACAGCCTCATGATATCTGAGGGATTGAACCCCTTTATCGTTGAGCAGAACATCAAAGCTGGCCTCGCTGCAGCCCGTGAAGCCGAAGTTTTACGTATCTCACCCGGAGAGCCGGGTTTGCGCTTTACTTCTACAACCTTTGACCTGACAGGCTCACCAATCGAATATTCCGAAACGTTTTTTCCAGGCACCCGCTATGATTTTCGCGTTACTTTGCGCGTTGCAAAGTAATGTAACCGGGATGATTAGGGAACCTTGCTGCGATAGAAGTCTCCATATCGTTGAAATTGCTCCGAATAGTGCCGGAAAATACTAGTCGAAGCACTCTCAGCATGCTATACTAGCCTGAGACTTACAGCCTATTTTTCGTGAAGAAAGTATTCTTGGATTGCACGGGAACATGTGCTTATGAGATATGAAACGGAATTGAGGAGAATCGTTGAAACATATGGATGAGATGCAAGAGGAAAAAACGAACAATTCGAACGGAACTGCGCCACAGGCAAGTGATCCTGAAGAGCAAGCATGGACAGACAAGGGCAATGCCGCGGCTCAACGCAGCGACTTCGAAAGCGCGGTGGAAGCTTTTGAACAAGCTGTATTGATTAGCCCCGATGACGCCAGGGCGCGTTATAATTTAGCGCTCGCTCAGCAATATCTTGGAGACACTGAATTGGCCATCGCAGGCTATCGCAGGGCTATTGATCTCGACCCACAACTGGTCGATGCATATATCAACCTTGGCAATCTCTATGGTGAATTGGGTTTGCAAGAGGACTCGTTAGAGACGTTTCAGCAAGCGCTAGAACTGAATCCTGAAAATGATGAATTGTATTTAAGCGTTGGAGATGCCTATCGAACTCAAAACTTGTACCAGGATGCGATCCAGGCCTATCGTCAGGCTCTCATTCTGAACCCTGAGAATACTAACGCCGACGGTAACTTGCGAGATGTTCGTGAGCGTATCAATGACCAGATGCGCCGTCTGATGGAGCAAGAGCGACGTATCGATGAAGATCCAAGTAATGCCTCTCGTTATGCCGAATTGGCAAGCCTGTATCTCGATATGCGCCGTTATGATGAGGCTCTCTCGGTTGCGAACCAGATGCTGGCCCTCGATCCCTCCAATCGCGCAGGCTATGATATGCTTGGTTCCGTCTATGAGCAGATGGGCGAGCGTGATCAGGCCGCTGAAACCTATACACGTATCGTTGAACTATCACCCGACGATGCTGAGGCCTGGGAACACCTGGGTACGTGGCGTGCCCTTCAGGGAAATAGCAGCGATGCAATACGTGCTTATAACCGTTCGCTGGCACTTGAACCAGGTCGTATTAGCGCTCGCTTCAGCCTGGCAGAAACATATCTTGAAGCTGAACAGTACGATGAAGCTATGAAAGCCTATCAAGACCTGGTTCTGCAAACAGAGGAACTGCAGAGCGATGATCTCGCCGCCGCCTATGCTGGCCTTGCCGACACGTACAACTCGCTTGGGCGTTATGATGACGCGATCGAGACATGTAAGACATTGTTGGAACAATTTGAGGACGATGCAGAGGGCTATTACCAGCTTGCTACGGCCTACGATGCCCTTAACCGCTACGATGAAGCTATTGACAACTATCAAAATGCTATCGACAGCGATCCCCTCAATGCTGACTACTATAACGATCTCGCTGATACGTTCCGTCAAGTGAAGCGCTATAACGAAGCCCTTGAAGCAGCCCAACAGGCTATTGCCATGGATCCCTCACTCATCATTGCCTATGAAACTCTCGCGCAAATCTACGATGAGATGGGTCAACCAGATGAGGCGGCTGCTGCCAGAGAACAAGCCAATACCCTTCATCTGGTAACCGATTGAGCTGGCCGGATTACCCTGAAAAGAGCTGGTACTCACGAGGTACCAGCTCTTTTCAATTTCTGGTAGTAACTACCCTTGCCTCTCCTCCACCGTATCCGCGAACATTTTCAAATCATCCAGGCGCTGTCGTAAATGGTCATAGAGCAGGTCGCGATTAAGCGTACTGGGATCATGCAACAGGGAGTCACGCAAGTTCGTCAGAACTTCCAGGCGATACGCTAACTCCTGTGGAATGATCTTTTGTGCAGCCACAATGCTCAGAAGTTCGTGATAGCTCTCAGGACGGCGTAATCCAAAGGAGGCTACCAGCGTTCCACAGATTTGCAAGCAGGCTTCGATAGCCAGTTGCAGGTATCGTTCTGCCAGGCCGTAAATGCGGTAATCTGTGATAAACTCTTCGCGCTTCGTTTCTCCCAGACTACGTAGAATTGTTACCGCTTCGCGCAGTTGTTTCATATGCCGCTCTATCAGTTCTTTATCGATTGGTATCACCTGGCCATAGAGTCGGCGGCTCAAAGCCTGGTTCTGAATCTCGTCGTATTTCTTGAAATCCAGGTAATCCATCACCGCCTTCGTCTCAAACATCACGCGCTGCTTGTCATCTCGGCTAAACAAGATCTGCCCATACTTGATTACCTGCAACTTGAGTAGCAGGGAAGCCTGGTTCAAAATCACCACGTCGATGGTATCGGACTCGAGCCGCTTGGCCAGTTCACTGAAGAAGTACAACTGGTAGTCAAGGAATAGGTCCGACTTGATCTGATCCATCAGTAAAATCGCGATATCCACATCACTGAGGTGTCCAAAAGAGGTACGATTAGTGAGAGAGCCGGCAAGATAGGCAGCATTGACGGGACTTTGTGTGAAGAGTTGGTTAAGGCGAGATTGCTTTTCGAATAGGTTCATCCACAAACTCCAAGGGAAAGGCTCTGCCGGAAGACATTTCTATGTCGGGAATGAGAAACTCTCCGTTGACCTCCCCTATCGATGTATAAGGAACAACCATCATGAATAACTATAACATATAATACGTTAACCTTCTACCCATTCTTCACCATCGGTAGCGACCTCTTTCTTCCAGATAGGGACGGTCGTCTTCAGCGTATCAATAATATAATGGCAGGCCTCAAAGGCCTCTGCTCGGTGTGGTGTTGCAACCACGATGATCACGCTCGTTTCGCCGATCTCCAGGCGACCAAAGCGGTGTGCCACGGCCACGCGCTCTACTCCCCACCGTCGTTCAGCCTCGGCTACTATCGCGCGAATCTGCTCTTTCGCCATTTCTATATAGGCATCATATTCGAGATAGCGCACCTGCTTGCCCCGCGCATTGTCACGCACCACTCCCTCGAAGATGACGATACCTCCCACACTTGCGTGCGTAACAGCCTCTACCAGGGCATTTCTATCAAGAGGTTCACGCGTAAGTTGAATGATCGGTTCCATAACAATCATTTCTCCTGCTTGCTACCACCGCCCATGGGGGGAATAAATACCAGCTCGTCATCCTCATGTAACACTGTCTCTGCCCCTACATAACCTCGATTGACTGCACACACCGAGCGTTCCATTACAGGCTGTATGCGCGGAAAACGAGCCAGTAGCTGCGCACGAACGTCAGCGACTGTCGCACCGTCCTGTACCGTCAGAATCTCCTCATTCAACCCCGTAATCTCACGGAATGAAGCAAAATAACGAATACGTATCTTCATGATTCTAGCGGCAGGATACCCGTACCTTCAGGGGTGGGAGGAATGCCGCTTCTTCTTTCTCTCAGACAGGTTGAAGCTCGTTGCACCAGGTGGAGGTGTTTGCAGTTGGCACTGGCATGCACTTTGGTGCCGTCGAGTCGACGCAGATCGAAATAGCCCGAGCTGCGCCTGCCAAAGATGAAACACAGCTGGCCCTGATAGCGCACCTGGTCAAACAAGCGAAATCCCTTGACGTACCTGGGCGCCGTGTTGCGTGCACGCATGCCTCCCTTGCGTATAGTCGCTTTATGCAGCTGTCGATTGTTCCGACGCACCATCTTGAGCAGGTAGCTGGTGCCATCTGAGCAGGCCTGGGGATGGCCGCTGATACAGCGAGCATCGATGCAGTGGCTTTTCTCCAGGTTCGCCGCGATCCGCGTCTGCTTCGTCTGGTATCCGTAGGTCAAACACAGCTGGGAGCAGAGCACTTTGGCTTGCTCGTAGACCTGCCAACGCATCATGTTTGCCTGCGTTGCATCCCGCAAACTGGGCGAGCGGCGGGTGAGCGTGCTTTCCAGGTGCTTCTTATGAAGAGCCGTATGGCACGTTTCGCACAGCGTCACCAGGTTGTCAGGGCTATCACCACCCGTTTTCCTCGACTCTATATGGTGGACGGTGAGAATCGCATCGTGGGATTGCCCGTGACACCGCTGGCAACGATGCTCATCGCGCCAGAGCACATACTCCCGGGTATTCCAAAAATCGTGTTGCGGTCCGTACTGATACTCCTCTCCTGTAATCGCGGGATTGTTGAGCTTCTGCAAATCGAACTGCGCGACTTCAATGGTGGTGCGGCTCACTGGCAAGATCGCGTGCACCAACCGGATGGCGCTGAGATGGCTTGCCACCTGGTGCCCCACAGAGGGTGCAAGCCACCCCTTGGGCTTCTTTCTATTCGCATACCGTGCTGGCCTGTAGCGCGTCTTGCGGCTTCTTCTCGCGCGGCGGTATTGCCTGCGGGTCGCCAGTCTTGCCCCAATATCCGTGCGTGGGTGAACTTCCGCCTCGAAGAGCACCTCCTGCTCCGTCGTGGCGGAGATGCCAATATGCCTGGTACCTGCATCGACGCCCAGTTCGACCTCCTGCCGATAGCCGCTACTCCCGTGGAGCAGTTGCAGCGTAAAAGGGACCGCATGAACCACTTTGGCTTGACCTGCCTTCAGCAGCAAGCGGGCTTTGCGTGGGGTGCATGGCATGAGTGGTTGCCTATGCTGATTGATCACGTAGACGAACATAGCGTCTACCTCCCTTCGGAGTAAGGTGCTCTTCGCCAATGTTCAACGAGCTTGTTCGGCCTGGGACACGGCTCCTACCCATCAGAGCGGTTTAATCGCAGACGATAGAGCTTCAAACTAGAGCAAGCATTTGAAGGTATCCTGACTTGTTGAACGGAGTGCTTACGCACCAAGGCTAGTCAATCAAGGCTTTTGCAAGCCTCCGGCTTCAGCCGGGGGTCATTGACGCCGAAAGTATAACATATATGAGCTTAACGCGCGCTTTTCTGTTCAATAACAGCTGACACGCGCTCCAACTTCTTGCTAGTTTCGCACTCTGTTAGTATGGCCAGCACTCTTTCTCTCTAAGCAACTTCTCAATATACGGAGTCACTTCCCAAAATACTTTCAACGCTTCATACTCCAGCAGATACTTCTTGTCACCCCTGCTTGTCCGTTTCACCGCCCGAATCATCAGGTTTCTATCGGTATGCTCGGTTGAGATAAACTCAATCACATCCGTGTTATAGCCCATCATTTGCAGTACTAGCGCTCGGAACGTATCGGTCAGAATATCTGCCATCCGCTTTTTCAATATGCCATGCCGCAACACGGGATTAAATGGAGCCCCAACGTGAAGCTGTTCGTGTAGTTCATGATGACAGCAGGGTGCACACAGTATCAAGCGCGCATTTCCGCGTATACCCTGTATAAGGGCCTCATCCGTTGCTGTATCACAAGCGTGTAAAGCCAGCACTATATCAGGTGCTACTTCAGGGACATAGTCGATGATCGCTGATTGCTGAAAATATATCTTGTCGAAGCCCAGTTCCCTACCATGCTGGTTACTTTTCTCAACCAGCATCCTATCGGTATCAATTCCCACCAGCTTCGCGGGAAGTCCACGTACATCGTTCAAATAGTGATACATTGCAAAACTGAGATATGCCGATCCGCAGCCGCAATCCAGGATATTCAAAGGCGACTTCTCGAAATGCTCAAGTTCACCTGTATGTTCCAGCAGCTTTAGAAACTCATTGATCTGAGAAAACTTATCCCGCATCGCTAGGATAACTTTTCCCTCATCGTTCATAATTCCCGTTGCATGCAAGAATGTATCAGCTTTATCAGCCGGCAGCGGTAAATTTTTCCTGGCATCGTGCGCGAGGTCTGGGACTCTCTCCCTCTGTGAAGCCTTCTTGCGCGTGAAGATACCTCTACCCTCTCTGGTTACCTGGATATGCACATCTTCTAGCGTGGTCTTTACTGTTACACTACTGAACGGCAGCGCAAGCGCCTCGTCCAACTTCGCGACAGCCTCGCCACCCCGGTAGTTCTTCGTAATATCTTGCCTGGAATCAAAGTATGAGAATTGCAAGTGCCTTGCCTGCTTGATCAGCACTGGTCGCACAACCACCCTGCGCCATTTTACCTCATGTCCGCGAAGCTGCCCCTTGAGCGTTATGCGCAAAAAGATCTCTTCATCTAGTACCAGTTTCTTAATTGACTCTCTGTAATCGCTGCTCATCCGACAAGGCACCTCAATATAGATCGCTCTTCATGATCTCAAACACTAACTACGTTAGCATCTGAGATCAAACCCGATAACTACTTTTCCATGTGTAAGGCAAGCTCAGCAAGCGTGCGCACTGCCATGCCTGTCGCGCCCTTCTCCTGGTAGGGCTTCTTGCTATCAACATAGCTTGTACCCGCGATATCCAGATGCGCCCACTTCGCATCGCCCACGAAATTTTCCAGGATTTTTGCCGCCGTCACCGAACCGGCTGCGCGTCCGCCGGTCTGTTTGATATCTGCAATATCGCTCTTGATCTGTTCTCCATACTCTTCGTCCATTGGCATGGGCCAGAACTTCTCGCCGGCTGTCTTTCCTGCTGCAACGATTTCCTCGCTGAGTTCAGCGTCATTCGAGAATAATCCAGCCATGGTGTTACCTAGCGCAATGACTACCGCACCTGTCAGCGTTGCCACATCGATAATCGGCGATAATCCCTCTTTCGCAGCATAAGAAAGAGCGTCGGCCAGCACGAGCCGCCCCTCTGCATCTGTATTGACGATCTCGATCGTCTTGCCATTCATGATACGCAGGATATCCCCTGGATGATAGGCTGTACCACTGGGCATATTCTCTGTAGTCGAGACCAGCGCGGTCACGTTAACCAGCGGTTTCAACGAGGCGATCGCCTGCATCGCACCAATCACAGCCGCTGCCCCTGCCATATCCCCTTTCATCTCGTCCATGCGATCAGCTGGCTTGAGCGAGATACCGCCGGTATCAAAGGTGATACCTTTCCCAACAAGAGCCATCCCCTTATGCGTGCTATTTGCCGCGCCCCGATAGCGTAATATAATGAATTTTGGCGGTTCTGCGCTTCCCTGTGACACACCAAGCAGTCCGCCCATGCCCAGCTCTTCCATCTGTGGGCGATCCAATATTTCGCACTCCAGCCCAAATTGCGAAGCCATCGCGCTGGCGCGGTTCGCCAACTCAGTAGGTGTGAGTACGTTTGGCGGTTCATTCACCAGGTCACGCGCAAAGTTTGTTGCCTGCGCCAGGGCACTTCCTCGCCGAATAGCCTCCTCCAATCCAGCGCCATTTCCCTTACCAGCAGCGAGCCAGATCTTCGTAATGTCTCGTTCCTCACCTTTGTCATCGGTGTGCTGGTACTTCCTGAACGTATACAATCCGAGCAACGCACCCTCTACCTGCGCCTGCATTCCTGTTTCTACTTCAATGGGCGTACCTTCCAGGGCTAATGCCAGGGCGATCGTGTGTGCGCCAGTATTTTGCAAGTGGCGCGCCGAAATTGCGCTGGCTCTGCGCAGTATCTGCGCATTCATTGCCTCTAAAGAACCCAATCCAACCACCAGGACGCGCTTTGCCGCCAGCTTTTCCATGGTATACACTGTCGTCATCTCGCCTAGATTGCCTTTGAATGCCCCATCTGCGCAAATCTGGCTAATGAGGCCATCTAATAGGGTATCCACTTCTTTCGTCATCTCAGGCAGCACGACGCCATTGCTGTTCTGCGCCTTCTTTGAGCGAGCTGCGCCCACGACAAGTGCATCACATACTACGTTTTCTAATGCATTCCTTGTTACTTGAAAATCCATACAGTCACTTCCAATCTTCTAGTCATGTATTGATGATCAAAAAGACATTGACCGACCATTTCTACTTTGGTCGGTCAAATTGATCGCCTACGCTATGGCCTATAATAGCAAATTCTGCCAGAAATAGCTATCTTTGCTGTGTCAGTCTGGGAGATCCTTCAACTGGTCTCTCTTTTCTCCTGCCTCTGTGGTAACAAACGATCCACTAACTCTAACAGTTGACGCGGTTTGAATGGTTTGGTCAGGTATTCGTTACAGCCAATCTGCATCGCCGCCTCGTTCTCGTCATTCAGCGCATAAGCTGTGACAGCGACAATTGGTACATTCGCCAGTTCCGGACGAGCCCGGATCAACTGCGTCGTACGATAGCCATCGAGGACCGGCATAGAGAGATCGGTAAGAATAAGGTCGACCCGTTCACGGTCAAGTATCTCTAACGCCTCTCGTCCATTCGAGGCAGTAAGGCAGTAGTATCCGCGGGTAGATAAAACTCTTTCTATCAGAATGCGATTTGAGACCTCGTTCTCGACGACCAGTATGGTTGGCTGGCCTTTGCCAGGGATATGTGTATTCATAATCCATTACTCTTTTCAATAAAAGCCATAACACCAACGCTTTAACGCAGAGAGGATACCGCGGGCAAAGTAAATGAAAAAGTAGAACCTTGTCCTAGTAGACTCTCTACTGCGACCTCGCCACCTTGTAATTCAATGAGCTTTCTTGCAATAGTCAGGCCCAGGCCTGTGCCGCCGAAACGCCTCGTCGTACTGCCATCGGCCTGGCGAAACGTTTCAAAAATATACCCCATTGCCGCTGGTGAAATGCCGATACCGCTATCATGGACAGATACACGAATCATGTCATAGTTTTCCAGCAGCATACAGCGAATAGTCACCCCGCCTGTTTCTGTAAACTTCAAAGCATTTGAGACCAGGTTGATGACGATCTGACGGATGCGATGACTATCAGCCATCACCATCAGTTGAGGCTCAGCCATCTCAAGAGACAGGCTTAGCCCTTTATTATTAGCTAGTGGCTTGAGTTTATTCAAGACTTCTTTCAAACATGGTTCCAGGTCCAACGGCTCAACCTTGACCTCAAGCCGGTCTGCTTCAATCTTTGACAGGTCGAGCATGTCATCTACAAGGTGCGTGAGATCCTCGGCACTACTTACCATGAACTGGATATGTTCTTCCTGTTCAGCCGTAAGCTCTCCATCCAGGAATCCCTCTAAAATTAACGCACCATAACTGATAATACTGTGTAACGGAGTACGTAATTCATGTGTAACTGTGGCTAGAAATTGTGACTTCAAATGATTAACCCGTTCAAGAGCCGCGTTCTTATCCTTTACTTCCGCGAATAGCAGTGCATTTTGAATAGCAATTGCCGCTTGCACTGCTGCATTCTTCAATAGAAAGGTATCTTCACTTGTCACCTGGTGCGGTTTGTCGTCATAGAGAATAAAGACTCCCATAGATTGTTCTTGTAGCAGCAGAGGAACCGCCATTACTGAGCGGAACCCGGCTTCAAGTGCCATAAGCGCCCAGGTTTCGCCACGTTCCTGGTAGATACTGGCAATATCTTCACCATAGACAATTTTTTGTTTCTGCATCGTGATATATGCCAGGTTCTGATCCAGTTCACGCAGTGCTGGGCGTGGAATGCGTGGCCGCCGCATTCCATAGGGAATCGTCGTTTGATTAACCTTTGTTGCATCAACAGCCTTGTGATTATCGCTTGACGTGCCAATCCGTGCTGAGGGGATAGCCACTAATTTTGTCGTTACTGCCAATGTGATATCGCTGACTGGGTCAGCATGTACAGTTACCGCTCCCTGCTGTCTGAAGGGTTGGGTATTGGTTGTACTGGCAATATTCTGATTTGATGCTTGATCCGATGACCAGTGTGCTACCGCCCAGGGTTCTAGCATCTCACGTCCATAAAGCAGCAGGGACACATTTTTCACCTGCGTAATCCAACCCAGGCGGGACACGATTTCGCCTAGCAGGTGCTCCAGGTTAAGAGTCGAGATGAAAGCATCGCTCATTATCAGCAAATCTCTCATCTGTTTTGTCATCAGTTGACTTTCGCTCTCCTGGACAGAGAGTGACTGCGAGAGTAGATTAAATGAGTGCGCTAGCATACTCAACTCATCACTAGTCGACGGCTGTCTCCCTATGCTTGCATTGCCGCTATCTGCCACCAGAGATCTCACACCCGCTTGAATGCGCCGTAGAGGTCGGATAAAAAATATAAGCGTAATGAATGCAGAGGCTGTTATGCCAAATGCAAACACAAATATGCCAATTGCCAGAAGAATCAGCACATAACGCTCTATATGAGTGTTCACGCCGTATAGAGGTTCGACATCTACGATCGCCAGGGAAGGCGAAGACTTCAATTGATTTATTGCTCTGGCAGTTTTTGCAAAGATCAGATAGCGTTGTGGTCCATCTATAAAATTGACTTCATCAGTGCTACAGAGAGCGCTTACCGATATCAAATGATCGAGGTGAAACCCTCTCAATGTTGATCCAAGTACACGTTTTCCCTGGCATAAGACCACGTTGAACCCTGTCTCTTGTACCAGGCTCAGCGCGAAATCATCATCAATAACTTGTGCCGCTATAAGCACACCCTTCGGTGCGTTGTTTTGATCCACGATCGGCACCGCGACATCGAGCATCCATTCATACGACTCGGAAGTTGATGGAACCTGTTGTAACGTTGAGGTAGCATGTCCTTGCAGCGCCAGCTTTACCAAATCTACTGTTGCAGGCGCATTGTTATCGATCGTATGGTGTTTATCTGAAAGTTGGGCAACTAACTGGCGATTCTTGTCAAGAATATCAAGTGCAGCGAGGAATATATGATATTGCGTGGGAACATAGGCAAGCACATTTTCCAGATGTTGTCGAGTGTGCTCTGTTATATGATGGGATAACGAAGAAGACACATCGCTATTCTGTGCTACCTGATCTAAATCTTGCATCAGTGTAACAGATGCTGATTGATACGCGTCCTTGAGCATTGTGAGGTGTATCGCAGCGTCACTTCTTGCTTTTCGCTCCGATAGATATTTCAACGCACCCAAAGATAAGGCTGAAAAAATAATCAGGCACAGCAAGAGCGTTAGCGCCACACCAAGTATGAGTTTTCCCCCCAATGACCGCACTTTGAATCTCATGCGAACCTTTCTCGCAATGTAAAAGTAAGGGTAGGACGGGGTGCCAGCTCGTCCTACCCCTACCGCACGAATGCCAAAAGCAACGTGAGACTCTAAGAGGTGCGCGTGCAAACCCCATGGGGAAAAGGTTGCACGTAAATCCAGATGAACGTTACAAGCTGCTCGTCGAGGTGGATCTGCTTGCTCACGGACATCCCGCCTTCCGTCCTAGGCCTATGTATTATAACGTATAACTGAGCACATTGATATCATATTCCGGAGCAATTATCCCCGATCGCCAAATATCTGAAAAATTGTGAGTTAATTGAGATTTTTGCTCATTTTACGAAACTTTTCCCTCTTTTTTCTCTTTGCTAACCTGAATGAGTAGGAGCCATTCTTCGCGCAAAACTCCCATGTATAGATCATCCACATATTGACCATTGCTCCACACGTGTTTTCGTAGACGACCCTCTTCTACAAACCCACACGCGCGATAAGAGCGGATTGCTCGTTCATTGTTCCCATTGACCCTCAACCAGACCTTGTGCAAGTTGCGCTGACGGAATGCATAATCAAGCAGTACCCTGATGGCATCACGCCCATAACCCTTCCCCCAATATGCCCTGTCTCCAATGCCTATTCCCATTTCACAGGTGCGAGCGATCCCGTCGAGATGAAATAGACCACATGCCCCGATATATATTCCATCAGCTTCTATCGCAAAATTCGTACCATCGCGTCCGCCCTTGCGTGTATTTTCGTCAAACTCTGCCTCCAGGCGTTCTATGGACTGCGGTTCAGGTGGGTCACCCCCACCCAGAATCTCGATCTCTAAATCGTTATTAAAGATCAATTGGCGTTGTAAATCCTCGCGTTTGATGGCGCGCAAAATAACTTTTTCGCCTTTGAGCACGGCAATACAACTCCTGTTTCAAACTGCTCCCTGCTAGATGTAATGCAGTTTGAGGTTGAGCTTGGACGAGCAGAATCAAGCCTTTACTCAGACAACTCTTAGGGAATCTCGGTCCATATAATAGGGCCATTGATGGTTTCTTGATCCACCTGGAGCGCCGTATTATGCTGCGTATCTACCAGGTAGATTCCTGTCTGTACATCATTTAACGCTACAATGAGCCGGTGCGGTGAAGAAACAGACCAGCTAAATGTAGAGGCAAGTCCACGTAATGTGAGAGGGTGCAATTTCAAACTGCCCTGTATATCAACCCTGACGGACTGTTTGCCTGTGCTGTAGACCAGTTGCTGACCATCCTTTGACCATGCCGGAGTTGGCTCACTGGTTACTCCTCCAGCAACGAACATGTCAACCATCGTGGTCACATTTACTATATGCAGTGCTCCTATACCAGATGAGATTGTATCAAGGTAGTCGATATGCGTGCCATCCGGAGACCATTGGGCAAAATTAACCTGCTTATCCCTGGTTAAAATAGTAGGTATCGCCCCGGGAATGAGATCGATACACCACAGGTTGGCCGCCTGCCCCATAAATGTTGTCACCAGTAGCCAGCTTCCTATACCACCATGTCCACCAGCCTGGCTGTAAATCGCTTGTACGTAATCCCCCTGTATAATCTCTTGCGGAAATGCACTGCCCCCATTTCCTACGCGGCGCAACCAGATGCTATGGACATGTCCAATTGTCCCTACACTCCAGGTAATCGCAGGAGTATCTGTACTCGGCGACCAGCCAAGGCTAAGCACTGTATCATTTGGCCTGCCCTGGACAGTGACATTATCTGTAATCACTAATAATCCGTGATTCTGAATATTATAGTCCAGGATACTCGTTACCCCATTATGGCTTAATTCAAATGCAATACGTATGCCATCGGGAGACCAGACGGGACGAGTAACACTTCCTCTGATAGGGAGTGGCACTATCTGTACAGTACCCGTCTCTGTGGAGAGTATATAGAGGCTTGTTGCACCTGTACCCGTAGGATCAGCTACAAATGCTAACATGTTACCATCCTTTGACCATGCCAGGCTACCCAAAATCGCTTCACCCGTACTTGTATCCCAAACCGATGAAGGGGATATTCCCGCTTTCAGCAGCGGTTGGCGGATAGCAGTGTCGCTTTGCCCATCGCTGCGAATCGTATGCACAAATGCGTGCTGCAGGTCGATATAGGCCAGCATGTCGCCTGCGGATCGCCCTGGTAAAGGTGGACTGACAACCCAGTCTTCAGCTACTGTAACCTGTTGAGGTGTCAACTCTTTAGCTTTTGTGGTGCCGTCAGCAGGCGCACTCCACAGTGAGCCATCCCGTAAGAATACAAAATAGATACCTGCGGGTAGAGGGCCACCGGAAGCAGGTGCTGCAGGAGGTGTAATCGCGCTACTGCTACTGACCGGGTGAGTAGTATTTTGCAACCAGAGGTTCCAGCCAGTCAAACTACCTACTCCAAGCGTCAGCAAAAGTGTAGCAGCGATGGCAACCTGCATGGCGCGTAATCCCCATCGTTTGTGGCGCTTTTGCATTCCTGGCTGTAGGGATGGCATTGTTTGAGTCGTGGAAGTTGAGGATGAATCAGCTGTGGCGCGACGCCCACCAGGTAAAGCTACCAATTGTGGACGACTTGGCGTATCCCGTCGCACAGTGTTATAGGGGACTGTAAGGTCGAGATCTGTATCCACTCTGGTACCATCGTGTGTACCCGTGAGTTCAAGGTACTCAGGCGAAGAAAAGATTCTTTCGCGTAGAGCCGGACCTGGTTCGACACGTGGCATTTGCTCAAGGAGCGCATCAAAACGGCGGTAATCGGCGAGAACTGTACTGCAATGGATACAATCCTGTAGGTGTGCAGCGATTTGTGATTCAAGTTCTGATGCAGACTCTGCTGCTTCCCCCCAGGCGAGCGAGTCGTCAAGGCAAGCACTTAAAAGCTGCTCGACTTGCTCGCAGTTCATTTTGTGCCTCCTTGCTCCAAGGACCGATAATGCTCACGAAAAGATTGTCGCGCACGTGATAAATACATTTTGACACCGCTCTCCGCAATATTTAACGTCTTGGCAATCTCGCTGTAAGAGAACCCTTCCTGGGTATAAAGCAGCAGGGCCGCCCGGTATTGTTGTGGCATGCGTCGAAGTGCCGCACGTACCAGTTCCGTCGTTCCATATATTTCTTGTGGGTCCGCGCTTTCAACATCTGCTGGCTCGTGATCAAGGTCCTGCCAGGGTAGCCAGGAGATCAATTTCCTGCGACGAAGCGCATCATACGCTGTATTCGTCGCAATTCGATAGAGCCAGGCCGACAACTTCAAGCTCGCATCCATTTTAGGTAACGCCCGAAATGCCTTCAGAAAGGTATCTTGGGTCAGGTCGTCAGCCTGTTCGCGATCCCCCACCAGGTGATATACATAGTTGTAGATAGGTGTCTTATATTCCTCGTAAATCTGGTCAAAGGACCAAGTACTTTCCTTGGTTTCCACCCTGGCCATGCGCTACAATCCCTTCGATGGCTACAGCTATCATCTTGTCCGTTCCATGCAAGTGATAGCAGCTCATCTCCGTTTCGCGCAGGCTTACCTGGGACTGTTCCTGCGGTGCTGGAAAGGCTTACATCCTTCTGTGTAGTGGAACGGACAACCAACGCTTTCAGTAACATGGCGAACATTCCGTTGACCTCTATTCGCTCGGTACGTTGAGTACATGGTAGCATATTTTTATTTGAGCCTTGAATTGACTGGCCTTCTGGTTAGTACTTTTGGGCAAAGGAGCAGGAATCCTTCTTGAAAAAGCAAAGTCCCATCAAGTTGCCCACAACTCTCATGTATGGTACCATACACCCATGAACCTTTGATTCACTTGGACTCCCGATAATGGAAGACGTCTGGAACGTGCCCGATAGAAAGCAAACACAAGGCGTGCGCACTGTCTGGTGGGAGGAGGACGCATCTGAGGCGGCTGTCCGCCTGCTGGACCAGTCACTTCTTCCCCAAAAAGTTGTCTATCTCAGGCTAACGCAAGAACAAGAAGTCGCGGAAGCTATCAAATCCTTGAGAGTACGCGGTGCGCCTGCAATAGGTGTCACCGCCGCTTTTGGTATGGCACTCTCGCTTCGCAGTTTGCTCAGGGAGCAGAATGAAGCACTGACGCTTAGTGCGATACAACAACACCTGCGCTTCGCTGGTAAATTGCTTGCTCAGACTCGTCCTACCGCGGTCAATCTCTCCTGGGCCATAGACCGTATGCAGTTGTGTGCCGAGCAGGCGATCAACGATCATTGTTCGCCGCATGACCTCGCGCAGCTTTTGTGCAATGAGGCCCAGTTAATTGCTGACGAGGATTTTGATGCCTGTATGTCAATGGGCATCTACGGGGCGGAACTGATTGCAGATGGTGATACGCTCCTGACGCATTGCAATGCTGGCGCCCTGGCTACTGCTGGCTGGGGAACCGCCCTGGCTCCTATGTATGTGGCACATAAAGCAGGGAAGCATATTCATGTTTTTGTCGATGAGACCCGCCCAGTCCTTCAAGGAGCCCGTTTGACCGCCTGGGAGCTTCAACAGGAGGGAATCCCACTTACCTTGATCACTGACAATATGGTGGGGCATTTTATGCATTGTGGCGACATTAAGGCTGTTTTCGTCGGAGCGGATCGCATTGCTGCTAACGGAGATGTGGCGAACAAGATCGGCACATACGGCATTGCTGTGCTGGCACAGGCCCATTCTATCCCGTTCTACGTTGCTGCCCCATTATCAACCATTGACCTCAACATACCATCTGGAAACCACATTCCTATAGAACAACGCGACCCCTCAGAAGTGACGAGTGTGGGTGGAACGTCCATTGCCCCGCCTGGCATACTGGCCGCCAATCCCGCTTTCGATGTTACCCCTCATGACTATATCACTGCCATAATTACCGATAGGGGTATTATCCGTCCTCCTTATGTGGAGGAACTGCGCCGGGTTTGTTCAGATTCAGAAAATCGCAAAAGTAGGAAGCAGGTTGAATAGGAATGGAGACAGGAGTAGCATCAACCGTTGCGCAACATGCTCAGAGCGTTTTGGGCAAAGAAAGGTATCGTTATGTCAGCGCCGTAGTAGCAAACTGCAAAATGCTTGCCCTGGCATTAGAGTCACAGGAGGAAGCAGAAGAAAATAGCGATACACGAGAGGCCATCGACTTAGAAGCACTGGTCATTGCTGCTTACCTGCATGATATTTCTACCGTGGCACATAGTTTCCACGACCATCAACTCAAGTCAGCAGAAATGGCCGTTGAGTTTTTGCGCGGTCTCGAATTATCCGAAGAGCAAATCAAAAAAGTTGAACAGGCGATTCTGGTACATACTACCGCGTTTACTCCTGAAGAACGGCAAAGTGTGTCGATAGAGGGCCGAATCCTCTATGACGCCGATAAGCTCGGCCGGATGAGTGGCCTGGCTGTTGTCACATCGTTGATCGAGTTTGGAGCTCGCTATCCTGATCGAGCCGTCACCGGCGATGTGCTCGCTGCCATCCTTCGGCATATCGAGGAACGCTTTGTGGAGCTTTATCAATCACTGAATACGGCTCCTGCCCGAGAAATGGTCCAGGTGAAATTTGGCCATACTCTGGCCTTCCTCGATGGGGTTATTGAACACCTGGCCGAATCCACGCCTGTCTGACCGGTTTTGTTATACAATGTACTCGCATCATAGTTTATTATGGAGGGTTGGAAGAGTTGTCCATTTTGGTTGTTGGTTCTGTGGCCCTGGATACCGTGGAAACACCGTTTGCCAGGAAAGAAGAGACCTTGGGAGGCGCTGCATCCTATTTTACCACTGCTGCCTCGCTCTATAACCAGGTGAATCTTGTCGCTGTAGTTGGGAGCGACTTCCCTGAGGAGTACCTGGATTTTTGGCGCAGCCGTCCCGTCAATCTTGCTGGTCTCCAGATCCAGGAGGGCAAGACATTTCGCTGGATTGCGCGGTATCACCTGGATATGAACTCCCGTGATACCCTGGATACCCAGTTGGGAGTCTACGCAGGATTTCATGCCGTTATCCCTGACGAATACCGTCAAAGTCCGCTGCTCTTTCTAGCGAATATCCAGCCGGAGTTGCAGCTGGAGGTGTTGGAACAGATACCCAATGCCCGTTTGACGGTGCTTGATACGATGGAATTGTGGATAATGACTGCGCGTGCACAATTGACTGAGGTGATTAAACGCGTTGATTTCCTCTTGATGAGTGAAGAAGAGATTCGCCAGTATACTCATCAAGCCAGCATAGTAACAGGAGTACGCCAACTCCTGGCGATGGGTTTGAAATACGTCATCGTTAAACAGGGGAGTTATGGCGCACTCCTCTTTGGAGCTGATGGTACCTACTTTAGCGCACCCTCTTACCCTCTCGAGGAGGTCATCGATCCCACCGGTGCTGGCGACGCTTTCGCGGGCGGTTTTCTTGGCTACCTCTCAACTGTTCAGCCCGCGCCTGATGGTTGCTACTCTATCGACGATATCAAATGCGCTGTGGTCCATGGCAATATCATTGGTTCATATGTCTGCGAAGATTTCAGTATCGGTCGTTTGCGTACCTTGACCATGGATGATATCGCAGCACGGTATCAAGCCCTGGTTGATTGTTCTCATTTCGAACCTAGTTGGCGAAATACTATGGGGATGCAATTTATTGCTCCTCGATAAAGGAATGACAATTTTATGACTACTTCATTTCGTGGAGATGTCAAAGACATCTCTCTGGCTGCTCGCGGTAAAGACCGCATTGAGTGGGCAGCAAAAGATATGCCCGTGCTACGCCTTTTGCGGGAGCGCTTTGCTAAAGATGTGCCTCTGAAAGGCGTGCGCATGTCGGGTTGCCTCCATATCACAACAGAGACGGCTAACCTGGCTATCACCCTGAAAGCAGGCGGTGCCGATCTCGTGCTCTGTGCCTCCAACCCTCTTTCAACGCAAGACGATGTCGCTGCTGCACTGGTGAGCGAATATGGTATTCCTACCTACGCTATTAAGGGTGAAGATGAAAAAACCTATTATCGCCATATCAATACCGTCCTTGACCACAAGCCCAACATGACTATGGACGATGGCTGCGATCTCGTTTCGACCATCCATACCACTCGCACTGAGCTTATTCCCGATATTATCGGGGGGATGGAAGAGACCACTACGGGCGTCATTCGGCTAAAAAGCATGGAGAAAAAAGGCGTTCTGCGTTTCCCCGTCCTCGCAGTCAACGAATCCGATACCAAGCACATGTTCGATAATCGCTACGGCACCGGGCAGAGTTCGCTTGATGCCATTGTACGCTCAACCAATGTCCTCCTGGCTGGCCGCACATTTGTCGTCTTTGGTTATGGCTGGTGTGGCCGCGGTGTAGCTTCCCGCGCGCATGGCATGGGTGCCAATGTCATCGTCACCGAAGTAGATCCTACGCGCGCATTGGAAGCTGTTATGGACGGCTACCGTGTCATGCCCTCTATCGAAGCTGCTGCTCTCGGCGATATTTTCATTACCGTAACCGGTAATGTCAATGTCATCGATGAACAACACCTGGCCCGCATGAAAGACGGCGCTCTGATTGCAAACTCTGGGCATTTTAACGATGAGATAAACATCCCCGCCTTAGAAAAACTTGCTACAGGTGGTAAGCGCCGTGTGCGAGATTTTGTCGACGAGTACACGTACGCCGATGGACGCCGTGTTCACCTGCTGGCTGAGGGCCGCCTCGTCAACCTTTCAGCCGCCGAAGGCCATCCCGCCAGCGTTATGGATATGAGCTTTGCCAATCAAGTGCTGGGTTCTGAGTACATGCTTGCCCACGCGCGTGAATTGCAGCCTCGCGTCTATATCCTCCCAGCTGAACTGGATAAGGAGATCGCCCGCCTCAAGCTTCATGCTATGGGTGTGCGTATCGATACGCTCACAGCTCAGCAAGACGAATACCTCAATTCATGGGAGTCCGGCACATAACGGCCTTGACATCGCTTGTATTAGCTCAGTATACTGATACAGACGTATACAGACGTACCTACACAATTAAACATGTGCAGTAATAACTGCTCTCATCAAGAGAGGTGGAGGGAGACGGCCCGATGAAGCCCGGCAACCCCCCTGCGTAAGCGGGAAGGGTGCCAATTCCGGCGGAACTTTTCCGCAAGATGAGGGGAATAAGCATTACTCTTAAACCCCTGAAATCTCAGGGGCTTTTTGTATCTTGCACCCCGAAGTTTGAATATACAACCAGTTCTACATTTTCTAAAAGGAGGAAGCCCGCATTGAGCAATTTTATGAGAAGTCCAAAATCCTTTTTCACCAGTGAATCGGTGACTGAGGGACATCCTGATAAACTCTGTGACCAGATATCAGATGGGATACTCGATGCCATTTTAGCCCAGGACCCCCTGGCCAGGGTAGCTTGTGAGGCTGCTACCACGACGGGGCTTGTACTCGTTGCAGGTGAGATCACTACTTCTGCCTGGATCGATATGCCGGCGGTTGTCCGTAAAACCATTGAGCAGGTGGGCTATATCAATGCAGACTATGGTTTTGATTATCGTACATGTGGGGTAGTTACCTCAATTGGGAAGCAATCACCTGATATCGACCTGGGTGTCAGCCGCTCAGTAGAGGTTAAGAGCGGCTTTGCTCACTTAAGCGATGATGAGTTAGAGCAGATCGGCGCGGGTGACCAGGGCATGATGATCGGCTTTGCCTGTAACGAAACCCCTGAATATATGCCTTTAACCATCAGCCTTGCCCATCACCTTGCCCGGCAACTCTCGCAGGTGCGCCGCAAATCGTGGGGCGGTAATGGCCCAATGACCTACCTGCGTCCTGACGGCAAAACCCAGGTCACCGTACAATATGAATACGGTCGCCCGAAACGTGTTGACACTGTTGTCATCTCAACACAGCACGCCAGTTACATTGACCAGGAACAAATTCGCCTCGATGTCATCGAGCATATTATCAAACCCGTTATTCCCGCAGGTTTGCTCGATAGTTCTACGAAATTTTTAGTCAACCCCACTGGTCGCTTCGTTACCGGAGGCCCCATGGGAGATGCCGGCCTCACTGGCCGCAAAATAATCGTGGATACCTATGGGGGTATGGCTCGCCATGGTGGTGGTGCCTTTAGTGGGAAAGACCCGACCAAAGTCGATCGCTCTGCTGCTTACTCAGCGCGCCACATCGCGAAAAATATAGTGGCGGCCGGGCTTGCCGATCGCCTGGAACTTCAAGTTGCCTATGCCATCGGTGTAGCTCGTCCCCTGTCCATTTTTGTCGAGACATTTGGCACAGGCAAAGTCTCCGACGACGAAATTCTGCGCTTGATTAACGAGCATTTCGATTTGCGCCCGGCTGCCATCATCCAGTCTCTGAATCTCCGGCGTCCCATCTACCAACCAACCGCCGCTTTCGGCCATTTTGGTCGCACCGATATCGACGCTCCATGGGAATCCCTAAACAAAGTTCCCATGCTCCGCAAAGGCGTCGGCGTCTCCGTGTTACAAAGCAGTGAAAGTGGGGTTGAGGCCAGTTCATAGTCACATCCTATCAGCACATCCCATAAGGTTGAGTGAAACCACAGGTATGGTTCACTCAATCTTGCTGCTGTTCCTGTGTTTAATCCTTGCTCTAATCTCGTATAATAATGATTGATTGATCGAAAATTTGTATATGACTAATGAATGCAACAGAAAGAGCAGAACACGTTGGACTTCTCACTCAATGAAGAGCAGTTGGCAATTCGGGACACCTGCCGAGAATTTGCTCAACAAGAAATAAAACCTCTTGCCGAAGAAATGGATCGCACAGGTGCTTTTCCTTACAAACTTATTCGCAAGATGGCCGAGTTGGGGTTACTGGGACTTCCTTTTCCTGAAGAATACGGCGGCGCCGGTGCAGATTTCCTCTCCTACTGCTTGGCGATAGAAGAAATATCGCGCGCCGACGTCTCCATCGGAATCACAATGGAGGCCCACACTTCTCTTGGAGCAAGCCCCTTCTTCTATTATGGAAGCCAAAAACAAAAGGAGCGTTTCCTCGTACCCCTGGCTCGTGGTGAGCAACTATGGGCCTTTGGTTTAACGGAGCCCGAGGCCGGCTCCGACTCCGGCGGTACCCAGACACGCGCCGTGCTACAGAATGGCTACTGGCATATAAATGGCTCAAAGAGCTTCATCACGAACGCCGGTACAGAAATGACCGGTGGTGTCACCATTACCGCCGTTACGGGAATGCAGCCCGATGGGTGCAAGGAAATCACCAATATCATTGTGCCAAAGGGTACGCCCGGCTATATCATAGGCAATCCCTATAAAAAAATGGGCTGGAAAGCCTCGGATACTCGCCCCCTCATCTTTGAAGACTGCGTTATTCCTGAGAACGATATCCTCGGTCAGCGCGGCGATGGCTTTAGGCAATTCATGCAAATACTTGATGCTGGGCGTATTGCCATTGCAGCTCTCTCCGTTGGACTGGCACAGGCTTGCCTGGATGAAGCCTTGAGCTATGCGAAAGAGCGCAAACAATTTGGTCAGCCCATCAGCAAATTCCAGGTTACCCAGTTCAAACTTGCCGATATGGATACAGAAATTGAACTGGCGCGTTTAATGTATCAAAAGGCCGCCTGGTTGCAGATGCAGGGCGAACCTTACTCGCGCGAGGCTTCAATGGCAAAACTCTTTGCCTCGGAAACCGCCAAACGCGCTGCTGATCAAGCCGTGCAGATACATGGTGGGTACGGCTTTATGGACGAATATCCCGTCTCGCGTTACTGGCGTAGCGTCAAGGTAAACGAAATTGGCGAAGGCACCAGCGAGGTCCAGCGAATGGTTATCGCGAAATATCTCGGGTGTTAACAAGCAAACAGAAAAATCAAGAGGAGTGAATCAGCCATAAAAAAGAGGGTTGGCGAATCTATCCAACCCTCTTTTTTGTGACTTACTCATGTCACCTAGGCCAGCTAAAGGCCTCCAGTGTTGCAGCCGGATTGATGGTGCCTCCCGTTGTAGCTCCGGTAGTATTGATCGTCCATACCGCCGTATCTCCGTTCACCGCGAGAAACTGAGCATCGTTCAAAACATCCCCAACTATGATATTAGATTTTAAGACCGCGTCATATATGCCGTAACTGCCATCGCCATTTTGCCACAGCACGAAATCTTTACCGGCCTGTAGCGATGAGGCAGAACCAATAGCTCCACTCACCAGTGTTGGTGAGGCATCAAGTGAGTCTGAGAGTGGGTACATCATCAAATTCCCTCGCACACTACTGTCAAGTGCCGCTGAATAATAATTCGTATTGGCCCACGAGGTCATCGGCGGTGTAGCGGTGTTCGGCGTCGCCACTGGTACAGCTGTGCCGGTCGTAGTTGGCAATGGCGAAGCGTTTGGGGTAGTCTGCGTTAAACCCCCTCCAACAGCAGTGTTGAGCAAGAAAAGTGTATTGTTGACAACGGCCGGCGTGAAAGATAGCCCATCCTGTAGAAACAATTGCTTAATCGTCGTCTTATGCCTCTCTGCCGGTCCATGTGATGGTATCACTTCTAACACCTGTTGGGTCCATATATTGCTGTGCAGGTTCTCATCGTCGCTCCGCCATTCTTCCGCCCAGAAGATCTGCGAACCATCATTATTGGCGGTCGGGGAAGTAATAATGTGGTCCGGGCTTGCTACCGCGATCTCTGTAGCAGCAAAATCGTTGTTCTCGCCTAGCGGATAGCGTACAAGATGTGAGGAGCCATTCCCGTCAACCATCGCGACCAGTAGCGTATTCTGAATAAACCAGATACCCTGAATAGGGGTATGTATCCAACTGAGTGTAGCATCCTGGTTAAATGTGCCTGAAACAAGTGTCACCGGCTGGTTGGGCACAGCAGTACCTCCATCCGATCGCCCTACCAGGGAAAGATACCGTAAACTCCATGTACGAACGAGTGAGTGTGACGAATGGTTGGGCAATATTGGATGCGTAGCAACCTGTGGTTCATCAAATTGTAACCAGACCAACCAGTCATTTGAGTTGCCCAATACAATCAATGGGCTAGTGCTGGCAGTGGCAAGCAAAGGCATGCTGACCTTCGTTGCGCGATCCAACTGTTCAAGCATCCAATTACTATTTTCGCCATCTCCGTACGCTGTATAGTAAATAGATGCCTGATCGGCCACGGCGCTTACCACGTGATTATAGGCTGTCGTTGTCGTGTAACTGACCTTTGCAACATCGGTGGGATGGCTCACGACCAATGGTGCAGGCGCATTACCCACCTGGTCATGCGCCATAAGCAGTAATGACGTGATCCCTCCCATCATCAATGTCATCAAAAATGCTGCCGCTAAACCGATTGCCGCAAACTGTCCAAATGTACGACGCCGCTTTTTATGAGCTGCTCGGATGATCGGCAAGGGCCCTGTGTCTGCTGATGAAAAGGCAGCCAGCGGATCAGTTTTAGATGAGGAATGTACGTGCTCTCGCAGGTAGGGCTTGAGGAATTCCGGTGGCGGCAGTACTGAAGATGAAGACCGTTGCATAACCTGTGAATGCTCAGCAGCCAGTGCTCGCATGAGCTTTGCATGCATTTCAGGAGGCGGTTCCAGCACTGGCAGTGAACGGATCTGTTCGCCGATCAGGCCGTAGCGAGCAAGCGCATTTCTGCAAGCAGGGCATTGCTCCAGGTGAGTATCCAACTCAGCGGTAACTACATCGTCAGTATTCAATTCTCGGTGTGCAGCCAGCAACACCTGTGCCTCGGTGCAATTCACTCTTCGCTCACTTCTTGTTTGTACAAGTTTATAAAACGTTCTCGCGCTCGCATCAAACGCATTTTCACAGCTGATGCGCTGATATGTAATATTTCTGCGATTTCAGCGCAGGAACGCCCATCATTTTCGTATAGCCAAAGGCATACTGCATATTTAGGCGGCATTTGCTTCAGGACACGTTCTACAATCTCGCGGTCTGCCACGCGGCTCTCAAAACGACCCCCATCATAGCCACCACGTTCGTACATTGAATTTCCGTTGTTAATGCGCCCGCTACGGTCCTCTTCAATGTTGTTGAAACCTTCTGAGGCTGTGCCACCTGAGTCAGATAGGACACCTGCCCCAATGCCACGATCTTCATTGAATAACGACAGGGGTAACCAGGCTATCAATCTTCTTCTGCGTAACGTATCCGTTGTCGTGTTTGCTGCTATCCGGTAGAGCCATGCCGAGAGCGCACCCGGCTGTACGACTGTACCGCCTAATAGCGCTTTATACGCCTTGACAAATACGTCCTGCGTAAGGTCATATGCCTGCTCACGATTACTGGTCAGGTGATAGATGAAATTGGTAATTGGCCCCTGGTAGTGGAGAAAGATGGCATCGAAATCCGCCACTTCAACCTTCTGTACCGGCTCTTGCACAGCTGATACAGCTAATTGAGGGTGTGTATCCACCATCGCTTCCCCCTCATTGCCTCTTTCTACACTACTTTCCTCATTCACTGCCAATGGGAGTATGGGAAGCCCTTTACGTTCAGCATCTATAACTGAGTGTAAATCGCTATTCGAATTGTAGAAACGGATAGATGCGTCCATTGGTTACAACAACCTTATCTGATATATGAGTATAAAAGGGTAGAGTTTAATTCTGTTATACATTGACGTAATTTTATTCTCTCGTAGCATAACATATGAAACTACCTTATGCTGTGAACTATGAAACATAAGGTACCTGGAAGGAATAATTTCCTACTAGCGCCACATAGTAGCTTCACGCTGCGCTATCTCATCCCGTACAATTGCCTCCGGGTCATACTCCAGCAATGGCCTGGAACAACAAGGGCTGATGGTCTGTAATTGGTCAGCTTCAAACTGCTGTTGGCACACACTGCACTCTAAATGGCTGAGATAGCTGAAAACGCCCACTGTAATACTATATCACAACATTGCCAATTCCCCCCATTTCTGCTACCATAACCCCATGACAACGCGCCAACAAACAACACAACCGGGCTGGAATTTCGTCGGTCACGAACACGCCCTCGACCTGCTACGTCGCACACTGGCTGCGCAGCAAGTGCGCCATGCCTACCTTTTCACCGGTCCGGAACATATTGGCAAGACGCTCCTTGCCCTCCGTTTTGCCCAGACCCTTCTTTGCACAGGTGGCCCAGATCCCGCGGTAGCTCCACTGGTACCTTGCAACAAGTGTCTCTCCTGTCGAAAAGTCATGCACGGCAACCACCCTGACCTGCACATTATTACACGGTCTCCCGATAGGCAGTTCATACTCATTGAGCAAATCCGCGCCCTACAGAGCGACTCCGCGCGTAAAACTCTGGAGGGACGGCGCAACGTCTTTATCATCGAAGATGCACACGAAATGAACCTGGAGGCTGCAAACTGCCTCTTGAAAACACTCGAGGAGCCGGAGCCTGACGTTATTCTCCTCCTCACCGCACCTGATCCCGGTTTGCTTCTGCCAACCATCCTCTCACGTGTGCAGCAAATCACATTACACTTGCTCACTGCCACGCAAATCAAATCTGCCCTGGAAAGACAATGGGGCGTCGATCAAGATGAAGCCACCTTAATTGCTACGCTGGCGGCCGGGCGCATGGGCTGGGCTGTGCAAGCTGTCGAAGACGAAGATCTGCTCACAGAACGCAAGGCTCAGCTTGAAACACTCGCTACATTGCCTACTGTCGGCAAAGTACAACGCTTTGAAATAGCCCGGCGACTCAGCCTTGACCCCGAAAAAACTCGCACAGTTCTAGAGTTGTGGTTACTCTGGTGGCGTGATATGGTATTAGCGGCGCATAATTGCATTGACTTAACCGTCAATGTAGACATGCGTGATATCTTAGCACGGCAAGCAATGAAAGTCGGCATGAGCGAGGCAGAGCGCATGGTCCATGCTATCCTGGGCACAATGGAAGCCCTGGATCAAAATGTAAACACCCGCGCCGCGCTCGAAGTCTTAATGCTGGACGTACCAACAATCAATACGTAGGGGCAACCACTGCGGTTGCGCTGGCTTTGACGTACCAACGATGACATCACAGGAGGGATACACAATGCGCACCGATTTCCAACACTTGCTCATTCAAGAAGATAATCATGTTCTCAAGATCACCATGAATCGCCCGGAAGTATTCAACGCCTTCAATGATACTCTGTTGGACGAGATGGGTGAAGTATTGGAGAGCGCCGCAAAGGATAAAGCAGTGCGTTGCGTAGTCATCACTGGAGCGGGTCGAGCCTTTGGCTCTGGACAAGACCTGCGTGATTTTGGCGCGCTCCACGCCAGCAAAGGTGAAACACCTATCAAAGTCAGTGATCACCTGCAAAAATATCATCGCATGCTCCACGGCATTCGCCATATGCCTAAACCCGTTGTCGCGGCTGTGCACGGCGTCGCTGCCGGTGCATCGTGCAATTTAGCGCTTGCCTGTGACATGCGTATTGCTGCCGACAATGCTCGTTTTATTGAAGCTTTTGCCAGAATTGGCCTTGTCCCAGATGCAGGTGGCGGCTTTTTCTTACCGCGCCTGGTAGGATTAGGAAAAGCGATGGAAATGGCTATGCTGGCCGACGAGGTAAGTGGCCAGGAAGCGGAGCGTCTCGGCCTCGTCAATCGCTGCGTCCCCCTTGATGAATTTGAAGAAGCGACCGTCGCCTTCGCTCAGCGCTTAGCCAATGGGCCAACGCAAGCTTATGCGCTTATCAAAGAACTCATGTATAAATCGCTTGAAAGTGACCTGGAAACATCTCTCAAATTAGAGGGTGAGTTACAAGATATCGCTGTCAACACCGCGGATTATCGCGAAGGGGTTAAGGCCTTCCTGGAAAAACGTTCCCCGCATTATCACGGTAGATAGTAGATTGGCAGAGTTTTCCCCTATAGAGAAGAAAGGAGGCTGAGCTTCTTTCTTCTCTGTAGGGGAAAACTCTTTAGACCCTGGCAATCGGCATATTCGCCACATCCGACAGAGCACGATCCAGCAACTCGGCAGCTTCATCGATATCTTCGGCCTTCAATATCAGCGGCGGGATCATGCGGAGCGTACTCGTCCCAAGGTTATTGAGCAACAAGCCATGCTCAAGCGCCTGCTGCACAATCGTAGGCGCGAGTTCGTGCTGTACATGCACTGCTCGCATCAAGCCAATGCCGCGCGGACTATCAATGAAATGATACTTCTTACAGAATGCCTCGAGTTTAGTGTGCCAGTACTCGCCCATCCGCGCGGCATTCTCCAGTAGATTTTCCTCAAGAATAGTGTTAATCGTCGCTATAGCTGCCGCGCAGGCAATAGGATTGCCTCCAAAAGTGGTGCCATGATCGCCTGCCGTGAAGAGGTCGGTGCGCTCACCCGTCAGCATCGCACCTATAGGTATGCCGCCCGCCAGCCCCTTTGCCATCGTCACGATATCAGGAACCACGTCAAAGTGCTCCCAACTGTAGAACTTCCCTGTGCGTCCCATGCCTGCCTGCACCTCGTCGCAGATCATCACCAGGTTCTGCTCATCGCACCACTGACGTACGCCCTGGATAAACTCCTTATTTCCTGTCCAGATGCCGCCCTCACCCTGCACCGCCTCAAGGAGTATCCCTACCGTCTTCTCGCTCGTAGCCGCCTTCAAAGCTTCCAGGTTGTTAAATGGAACCTGCTTGAACCCGTCAGGAATGGGCACCCACGTTGCCTGGTAGTAAGCCTGCCCGGTAGCCGCCGTTGTTGCCAGCGTGCGCCCGTGGAAGCTATTCTCCATACTGATGATTTCATAGGCGCCATCCTTATACACCCGCCCAAACTTGCGCGCCAGTTTTATTGCGCCTTCATTTGCTTCCGCGCCACTGTTGGAGAAGAAAGAACGCATCCCGTTACTCTGAATGCCAAGCAACTCGGCCAGCTCAATCTGGCGCGTGTTGTAGTAGAGGTTGGAAACGTGTACGAGTTGGGTCACCTGGTGCTGTACCGCCTGTACTATCGCTGGATGGCAATGGCCCAGTACATTGACGGCGATACCCGCTACAAAATCCAGCAATACTCTCCCATCGCTATCCCATACTCGCGCACCTTCGCCTCTTACCAGCGTTATTGGTTGGCGTTTGAAAGCCCCCTGATAATACTTTTGCTCAAGCGCTGCCCAGTCACGTTTATTAGTCTCCGTTGTCGTCATCGTTTTCTCCTCTGAAAAATAGTCTACTATTCATCCCATCTTAGCGGGTATAGAGCGTATTCTCGTCAATGTAACCATGCGTCAGGTCACATCCCCATGCCGTCGCTTTGCCATTCCCTAAGTGCAGGTCAATCGCTACTGTTACTTCACTGCCTGCCATTGCCTGGCGAGCCGCGCCCTGGTCATACTCTGCCGCCTGGCCCTTTTTCATCACCTGCACGTTACCGATGAAAATATCATACGTGGACTGGTTAAGCTCGCATCCGCTGGCGCCCAGCGCCGCGGCAATTCGTCCCCAGTTGGGATCACCTCCTGCTAATGCGCACTGCCACAAGGGTGAAAGCGTTATCGCACGCGCCGCTTTCACCGCGTCTACCTTATTGCGCGCTCCGCTCACCTGGACGATCATCAGCTTTGTCGCACCTTCACCGTCGCGTGCCATCTCGCGCGCCAGGTATTGGGTCACGTACCGGAGCGCCTGGCGGAACATATCTGCATCAGGATGTCTTTCGTCGATAGGCGTATTGCCCGCCAGTCCATTCGCGAAGAGAATGCAGGTATCATTGGTGGACATGTCACCATCCATCGAGATCATGTTGAACGAATCATCGACAGCAGCTTTTACCTCTGCCTTCATCCAGTCATAGGCCATCGCTGCGTCAGTTGTCAGATAGCTGAGCATTGTCGCCATATTGGGATAGATCATGCCCGCGCCCTTCGTCACGCCGCCCAGGCGTACGGTGCGTCCATCGATCTGAAACTCTAATGCAATACGCTTTGGATGAGTATCGGTTGTCATGATCGCTTCAGCGAAGGCATTTCCTTTGTCCCTGCCCAATTCAATAGCCGCCACGCCAGCCTCAATCTTCTCCATTGGCAGTTGGCGACCAATAATCCCTGTGGAAGAACAGAGTACTAACTCGTTTTCCAGGTGCAACTTCTCCGCCACAAGTTCTGTCATATGATAGGCATTGAGCAGACCAACATCGCCTGTAGCACAGTTGGCGTTCCCGCTATTGACAATCACTGCTTGCGCTATGCCACTGTTCAACCGTTCCTGGCACACCAGCACAGGAGCCGCTCGTGTACTACTCGTCGTAAATGTGCCTGAAGCAACACAGGGCACATCCGAAGCCAGAATAGCCAGGTCTGGAATCGTGCCAGCAGACTTAATGCCGCAGGCCGTGGTACCTGCGCGAAAACCTTGAGGGGCAGTCACGCAGTTATCGATCTCTCGAAATATATCAAACAAGATGAAAATACCTCCTACCATAAAAAATTCCCAGTTCTCACGCCTCTCTCCCAGCCAAATGTTGCCAGCACTGGGAACTCAAATCTGGGAACCAGGAACTATCGCTTATATCGCTTACTCTCATTGTACTATGCGCGATAAGCTAAGCACAACCCCGGTGCTATCAAACCTGGACAATGTTGTGTTCTCTCTGTAGCCGGTTTGTTGAATTGCGGTCGATTCCTTTCAACACATTCATGCACGCCGGGCAGATGTTGCCTCCTCGTCGATCACATACAGTTCAGGGGGTCGCACAAGCTGATCCTGGCTGCCCAGATAGCGAATGACCACTCCATATGCGCGTTCCGCCGCTTCCAGCGACACGTAGCCGTTAACGACATCGTTGAGTACCAGTTCTACAGGACGTTGGAATGGATTGCCATAGCCACCACCGCCCGGCAGGTTTAGCTGCACGCGGGCATCCGGCGCAAGGGTAATGAGCGCCTTAGGTCGTGGGCGGGAAGCGCCATTCACGAGAAATTCTCCTAATGCGCCAGGTTTACCGTCTTTCAGCCCCGCAGCTGGAAAGCGCGTGCGATCAATCATCGCCGAAACTGCCCAGGATGCATCGCCCCGATAACCGACCTCCGTCCATTGCCCTAGCCCTCCTCGATGTAATCCAGGCCCGCCTGAGTCGGTGCGCAACTCGCGCCGGTATTGAACGAGGGGAGTCAGGCTTTCTATCACTTCCGCTGGTACCCCGGCAACTCCGCTTGGGAAGCCTGTCGTATTCAGACCGTCTTTCGTCGCTCGTGCCCCGGTGCCCCCACATTGGAATAAGCTAAATGTAAAAGACTCATCGGATGTTGGCCATTTCCCCCGCCAGACCTCAATCCAGATCGGGTCAGCTCCTCCGGCCATGAGTTGCTCCGGCATGGCCTGGGCCAGTGCCCCAAAGATAACGCCGGGCAGGAAATGTCCAATGATATGCCGTGAGGCTACTGCTGCCGGCTCAACGCAATTTAGAATTGAGCCGAGTGGTGCAGTGACATGCACTGGGCGAAACGACCCTTCATTGTGTGGTATCTCAGGACTAATGGCCGCCTTTATCGCGAATGAGGCGTAGGCATGAGTGTAGTTAAGCACCACGTTGATCCCCCAGGGGCTTTGAAGTGACGAGCCGGCGAAGTCGATGAGAATATCCTCACCCTGAATTGTGAGGGTTACTTTGATATAAATTGGCTCGTCGAATCCGTCGCTCCAGGCATCGTTTTCGTAGCATCCATCTGGAAGTTTGCGAATGGCCTCTCGCAGCGCGCGTTCCGAACGAGTAATGATTTCATCGGCAAGAGGGTCGATAGCGTCCAACTCATACTCGTCCATGAAGTGAAGCAGTTCGCGCGCGCCCACCGCGTTTGACGACCTTTGAGCGTAAAGATCACCAATGGTTTCGTCAGGGGTGCGTACATTCGCACGAATGAGCTTAAAAAGTTCGTGGTTGGGTTCGTCACTGATAAAAAGTTTGGTAATTGGAATGCGTACGCCTTCCTCGTAAACCTCCCGCGCCTCTGCTGAAAAAATTCGCCCTCCAATATCGGGGGTATGACAGGTGCTGGCAAAGTAGCCAATAATACGGTCTTCCTTAAAGACCGGGGTAAGTACCGTCATATCATTGATCTGACCGGCAGTTTGCCAGGGATCATTGGTAATCAGCACATCGCCCGGCTTGAGCGTTTCCGCCGGATACGCTTTCAAGAAATGGCGTACTCCAGTTGCCATTGCGTTGATGTGACCGGGTGTGCCAGTGAGTGACTGGGCAACCATATAGCCACGAGTATCAAAGACACCGCAAGCCAGGTCCTGCGACTCGCGTACTACGGTGCTAAAGGCGGTACGCATCAATGTTACCTGCTGCTCATTCACTACTGAAAGGAGACGATTCCAGAGAACTTCTAACGTTATCGGGTCGTAACTCTTCGTCATGGCCGGGGTCCTTACAAGGTAAATAGTGGCTCAATAATAAGGTTCCACTGCTCGTCAATACGGAAACGGCGGTCTGGCCCCACGATGATAGTCGATTCTCGCTCTTCAACGATAGCCGGCCCGCTGAAGTTCTCACCCGGGAAGAGACGGTAGCGGTCATAGACTGGTATAGTGGAATAGCCTCCCAATTCTGGGAAATACGCTTCCCTCCTCCCTTTCAGAGCCGCTTGAGCAGTTTTACTCTCAGTATGGGGTACTTCCAAGCGTACTTCTGGTTTAGGACCGGATGAAATAATCCGCCAGGAGATAATTTCAATCGGCACGGACGGGCTAAGCCGTTCGTAGAGACGACTGTAGACTTCTTCAAAAGAGGTAGTGATAGTGGAGATAGAGCGACTATCAAGCTGGCCATCCGGGAGAGGCACTCTTACCTCGTGGCCTTGACCAACATAGCGTATATCGGCCTCGCGCCGGTGGCTAATTTGCCCGGTCTGAACATCAGATGCCTCAAGCAGTGCCTGACCTTCCGCTTCCATTTCGGCAAGCAACATATTGGCCTTCTGCCAGTCCAGGCTATCAATCCGGCCAGGCCAGGAACGCACGAAATCGAAGGCGAGCGGAGCGGTGAGAAAACCAACCGCACTTATTACTCCTGCTCCAAATGGTACAATTACGACTGGCGATCCCAGGGCTTTGGCAATCCGATAACCATGAACAGGCCCGGCTCCGCCGAAGGCAAATAAGGGGAAGCGATGTGGGTCTTTGCCTCGCTCCAGGGTGTGGATGCGGGCAGCATTCGCCATGCTTTCATTCACGATTTGATGAATGCCCCAGGCGGCTGCTTCAACCGGAATACCCAATCGGTCAGCGACCCGCACCTTGATAGCCAGGCGCGCGGCAGCAAGATCTAACTTGATTCGACCTCCAAGAAAGTAGGCTGGGTCAAGATAGCCAAGAACCAGGTCGGCATCCGTGACAGTCGGTTCAGTGCCCCCCAATCCATAACAGGCCGGGCCCGGTTCAGCTCCTGCCGATTCCGGCCCGACTTTCAACAACCCCAGTGGATCTATCCGCGCAATCGAGCCACCCCCGGCACCTATCTCGATCATTTCGATCACCGGCACTTTTATTGGTAGCCCTGACCCCTTTTTGAAGCGATACCTTCGATCAACTTCATATTCGTGGGCAATCAGTGGTTGCCCCCTATCAATAACACAGAACTTGGCGGTCGTCCCTCCCATATCGAATGAGAGCAGATCGGAATACCCACATACTGCGCCAAAGCTAGCCGCTGCCAATGCTCCTGCTGCCGGGCCCGACTCAAGTAAGCGAATAGGGAAGCGAATGGCAGTATCTAATGTGACAATGCCGCCGCTGGAAAGCATCATAAGGAGATTACCCTTGATACCGATGCGAGCCAGGCGTGTTTGCAATTCAATGAGATAACTTTCAACCCTGCTCTGGACATACACGTTTGCTATCGTCGTCGAGGTGCGCTCGAACTCTCGTATTTCAGGTACGACCTCCGATGATATTGAAACTCTCATGGCTGGTGCTATGCGCTGGACGATGGCGCGGGCCTCTCGTTCGGCAGTGGGGTTGGCGAAACTATTCAAAAAAGCAATTGCAATGGCCTCAATCCCGTTAGCGACCAGTTCGCGTGTCAGTTGCCCGACAAAAGCGACATCGAGTTCCTGAAGAGTCGTACCATCGGTCAACATGCGCTGTGGTACGTTAAAGCGTAGGTAACGCGGTACCAGTGATTCCGGCATCTCAAGCATAAGATCGTAGAGTTCATAGCGGTTTTCCCTCCTAATCTCTATAGAGTCACGGAACCCCTGTGTGGCAAGTAGTGCAGTATGTGCTCCTTTGCGCTCGATAATGGCATTCGTAACCAGGGTTGTGCCATGGATGAGTTGCAACACAGCGCTTGCTGCGACTTTATCTCGCTCAAGCGCTTCGACCAGGACTGTTTCGATAGCTTGTGAGGGGTCATGGGGCGTGGTGAGCGTTTTGCCGACCGTGAAACTGCTGGTGGCGTCGTTGAAGACAATGAGATCGGTGAAAGTACCCCCTATATCTACCCCTGCTCGGTAATGCCCAGTGCGAACGCCTATCAATTTAAATCGCCATTCAGTGGCCCTTGAAATTGCTGGTTTACCGGCTGAGTCACACCCGGCCCTGGCAGTAATTTCCCCTGTTCAGTATCTCCCGAGAGGTTAATGCCAGGCATACCTGCCAGTATCGACGGCATCTCGTACTGGTCATCGTTGATCGGCTGATTGAAGAGTGATTCAAAGAGTGGCCCTTCCAGTGTCTCCTCTTTGATCAGACGCTCGCTGATCATAATCATGCGGGTCTTATTCTGCATTACAATAGTATAGGCTTTATCAAAGGCCTCCTGAATAATGCGCCGTATCTCTTCATCGATCTCACGAGCTGTCTGTTCGCTATAGTTGCGCTGCTCGCCAAAGTCGCGCCCCAGGAATACAAGCTCATCTTTGTGCCCCAGAGCCATTGGGCCGATGCGACTACTCATGCCATACTCAGTTACCATCGAGCGTGCAATCTTTGTCACTCTTTCAATATCGTTAGAAGCGCCGGTAGTTACTTCACCAAAGATAATCAGTTCAGCAACATGACCACCAAGCGCATAGGCAAGCATATCCTCGAATTGCGGCTTACTCCACAAGTAGCGATCTTCTGTTGGCAGCAGCATGGTGAATCCGCCGGCCTGCCCTCGTGCCACTATCGAAACCTTGTGGACAGGATCGGTATTGGGAAGTAACCGTGCCACTAAGGCATGACCTACTTCGTGATACGCCGTTATAGCTTTCTCACGCTCGCTGATGATGCGACTCTTGCGCGCAGGACCAGCCACCACGCGATCGATAGCTTCTTCCAGTTCACTCATGCCAACGGAACGTTTATTTCTCCGTGCCCCCAGGATTGCTGCTTCATTCAAAAGATTGGAAAGATCAGCGCCGGAGAAGCCAGGAGTCTGTTTCGCCAGGGTCTCCAGCGAAACATTCTTTTCCAGGGGCTTTCCTTTTGCATGTACATTTAAAATTGCCACCCGCCCTCTGATATCAGGGCGATCCAGTACCACCTGGCGATCAAAGCGGCCTGGTCGCAATAAGGCCGGGTCCAGTACATCGGGTCTATTAGTGGCCGCGATTACGATCACATTGGTATTGGTATCAAATCCGTCCATCTCCACGAGAATCTGGTTCAGTGTCTGTTCCCGTTCATCATGTGATCCGCCAAGCCCGGCGCCCCGTTGACGACCAACGGCATCAATTTCATCGACAAAAACAATGCAGGGGCTATTACGTTTTGCCTGGTCGAAGAGGTCACGCACGCGGCTCGCGCCAACGCCCACGAACATTTCAACGAATTCAGAACCACTTATGCTGAAAAATGGCACCCCTGCTTCGCCTGCAACAGCGCGTGAGATCAGTGTCTTACCCGTCCCAGGCGGTCCAACCAGTAACAGTCCCTTTGGAATACGTGCTCCCAGAGCAACAAACTTTTCAGGGTATTTGAGAAATTCTACAATCTCCTGCAGTTCTTGCTTTGCCTCTTCAACGCCGGCAACGTCGGCAAAAGTGACCGACGGTTTATTCCCCATAAACATACGCGCCCGGCTCTTGCCAAAAGAGAGAGCCTGGTTATTACTTCCTTGTGCCTGGCGCATCATAAAGATGAGCAAACCACCAATTAAAATGAAAGGAATGAAACTTACCAGGAGATTTATCCATGCACTCAGGGCGCTGGGAGGTTCATATTGTAGGGTGAGGAGGCGGCCGTTGGCGTAGTCTATACCATTGTCTTTGAGGACTTTGGTCGTATCAAATGTATCGTTAATGGTTGCCGATTCTTTGGCCGCGTCCTGTATGGCGCCCCTGGTCAATGTGATAGTATTGCTACTGACGTTCAGCGTATCTTTCTGGTTATTGTTGATATCCGTTTTGATATGCGCCAGGATAGTGGATACATCGACCGATTTCGTATCGGATGGTGAACGGAAAAAAATCACAACCAGGATAATGGCCAGCGTCATCAGGAGTAATATAAAGCTCGTTCTGATCCATTTCCCATTGCTCGACATCAGGAATCCTCTCTATTTGCAGGACAAGTAACACTTCTCAAGGTCACTCAATCCATCTCTACTGGAAGTACTACTGTCTGATTAACGGCATCTGATTTTTCTGACTCTTTCGTGGCATATTATAACACAAAGGGCGATTAATCTCGAAGAAAATATCTTTCTTCATTGCACAATCCTCATACTCACAATGGTAGCGCAAGCACCAGCCCTCTTACCTCTTTTGCTCCTGCTGCAAAGAGGGGGGCGGCACATTCTCCCAATGTTGCTCCCGTTGTGGAGACATCATCGATGATAATAATACTACGTCCATAAAGTGCCCCAGTTGCGTAAGCAGGAGTACACAGAAAAGCTCCAGCGATATTGAGGTAACGTTCCCTCACCGAGAGGCCTGCTTGAGGAAGAGTAGCCCGGTGTCTCGCCAGCATATACTCGTGAAACGGCACATGCACGAATGTAGCACATACCTCCGCCAGTAATTGCGCGTGATTATAGCCGCGTTGATGGTGTCTATCTCTATGCAAAGGTACTGGGATAATGGCATCAGCCTGCAAACCATATTGGCTAAAAGATTGTCCCAACAAAGTACCTAATGGTTCAGCTAAGCGGAGATTGCCATCGTATTTCAGCGCGTGTATGCACGAACGCAGTGGCTCTTCATAATTACAAACCGCGAATAACCCGCTCAGACCGTGCGGACGGTAATGGCACTTTCTGCATACCATGCCAGCCTCTAACGCGCTGCCACAAAGAGGGCAGGGAAAAGGAGCCACCGGCCTGAACTGCGTAATGCACGAGGAGCAGAGCACAGTGCCGTTTCGCCCGCACCCCACGCAGTGCGGCGGGAAGACCGTGTCTAATAGATGCTGGCCGCCGTGCTGTAACCCGCGCAATAGACGTTGCTTTTTCAATCGACAGGCTCCAATGCATATACATAATGCAAGTGAGGAGAATACGTAATATGTACGGTCTCTCCCAAAGCCACCAACGATAAGAGTCCCCCGACTACAAATGCAGTGCGCGGTTTAATGCCGGGTCGCCAACTCCACCAGGAAATGGGCTCTCTCTCAAATTTACTGGCTTCTTGATACTGTCGCATGGTATCCTGCTATTCTCAACGAGCGATTTGGAAGAGATTACGTTGTAATCGTGAGTAAGTGGGTAACTGATGGCATTGTATCAAACGATCTGAGCATGTACAATATAAAATAAGAAACCAAAGGTTTCCCGTATCAAATGATTTTGAGGAGCTCGATTATGGACGAGAAAACCGCTGCTGGACAATCAACCACGACAGAGCCAACAGAGAAATCTACCCCAGAATCCCCTGAGGTAGCCGCAACTGAACATAGAAAGGCCTATGGCACCGCCAAGACCGAAAACTTGCGTGACTCAGGTCGCTGGCGCATCATCCTACCCGCTTTTGTTGTGTTACTCTGTGTCGCAATACTTGCCGTCCCATTGATGATTTTAATCCCGCTTTTTGTCAATTCGCTGGACGTCAATGCGTACACACACAACCTCACCTGGCTCTGGATCGTGATGATTGTGCTTGAGATAGGCTTCGCGTCTATTATTATCTTTGGCCTGCTCAAAATATTTTTAACACAAGCTGGCAACTACTAAAGCTAAACAGTAATGCATATTTGACCACAAAAGATGAATTTATCTGGTTGAATATACGAAACCTGGTTACTCCTGATACCGCTCTAGCTTTGGAAAAGTCATGAAAAAATCTATCCAAATTACTATTGACTTTTCCCCAATCTGCGAGTACACTCATACCAGATTTGCCGTTTATGAGTTAGTTGTAAAAATGAATATACATCGATTAAAGGGGGGTGAGTTCTATGCAGAAAGTAATTGTAAAAATCGCGCAATGTGTGCGAAACAGTGGGACTCATCCAATAAGCAACACGGGAGTGTAGGTAGCATCTCTATGCCAAATGCTGTTGCTGCTCGGATCGCTATGAAGGCCCGAGCGTTTTCTTTTCCCCTGAATTCCCTCACAGTGCGCCGGTACTCCTCAACATGAAAACATCAAAACTTCACCATTAGAGAAACAACATAATGTGCAGTTTTTTTATGCATCTGACCGATGAGTTTTCTCGCATAAGACGAATCCACATAGTCCAAGAAAGGCTCTATCAACTTGCTTAGCCGATTACGCTTGTATGCCCACAATCAACGCATCACTACCCCGATGGAGAGGAGGTGAAAGCATGCGAGGGAAGCTACGTGATAAACGCTCAGAACTGAAACGCGACTACCTTAAGCGCGAATCCTTGGAGCGCCGCCGCACAAACAAGCGCGACAATCGCTCTCTCAACGTCCAGTTGCATCAGCAGTTCGAAGAGGAAGATGATTTCCTGTGGAACGAGGATGAGGATGTACTGTTAGAAAATACCCAGAAATAATACATTGTGGTAGCCTGGTACTCCCTTATCAGGAGGCTGGCTACCGCAATGATAAACCGACTTCAGGGAATATCGATCTCTGGGAACAAACGGCGGGCGATCACCAGTCGCTGAATCTGTGCGGTCCCTTCAAAGATATCAAAGACTTTCGCATCGCGGAACCACTTCTGCAGAAATTGCCTGGACTCGCAGTTTTCACCTGGTGCCGTAATCCGTACGCCAGCGGCTGTTACCTTCATCACCAGTCCCCCCGCGTAGGCCTTACACATGGATGCCTCTTTCGAGTTAGGCATCCTTCTGTCGGCCATCCATGCTGCACGCCAGACCAGGAAGCGAGCCATCTCTAACTCTTGCTTTATCTCATCCAATTCCTGCTCGATCTCACGCCGTTTATGTGGTGGAAATCCCTTTGGCAGCTCCTCCCGCACCCAGTGGCAGGTCGTTTCATAGGCTGCTCGTGCGATACCAACTGCCAGCGCTCCCACCAGTGGGCGTGTCGCGTCCAGGGTACCCATCGCCGCCTTAAAACCAGCCTTTTTACTGTTCTCACGACCACTCAGTAAATGATCCTTGGGAATGCGGCAGTTCTCAAAGATCAGCTCAGCCGTCTGCGAGGCGCGCAGCCCCATTTTCTCTTCAATCCGTCCAACCCTAAAACCGGGTGTTCCCTTTGGCACCACAAACGGTCGGATGCCTTCTCGTCCCAAACTTTTATCAATAGTCGCGAACGTCACCACCAGGTCTGCCCGAGCGCCATTCGTGATATAGTGCTTATGACCATTGAGCACCCACTCGTCGCCATCTAGCACCACTGTGGTAGACATACCGGCCACGTCCGAACCAATCCCAGGTTCCGTCAGCGCCAATGCTCCCCAGTGCAGTTGCCCATCCATATACGGGCCAAGAAACTTCATCTGTTGTTCAGGCGTCCCCTGCGCCAGGATAGGTGGAGCAGCCAGCCCCGGCCCTGGTATCCCTGTAGATAAAGCCGCGTCTCCCCACGCCATCTCCTCCTGCGAGAGAATCGAGAGCACGTTGGCCTGCTTTTCCTCTTCCTCTTGTGCCTGTGTACGAGCCTGGCCAGCCGCTCCGGCCCAGAACCGCCGCTGCATGTTCCAGAAGAACGAGTCAGGAATCTTCTCCGTGCGGTCGCATTCTAGCGAGATGGGCCGCATCTCTTCACGCGCGACCTGGTGAGCATAATCACGCGCCGCCTCTTGTGATTTGCTGAGAGTGAAGTCAATCATGTTGCTCTACTCCATCGCTGCTGCGTTACGCATCCACATCTCGGCGGGATGATCCTGGATAAAACCGGCCCCACCGAGAATTTGAATGGCATCTATTGTCGCTGACTTTGCAATCTTTACAGCCTGGTGCTGTGCCGCCTCTGCTTCCTGCACCAGGGTGGGCACAATGAATTGGGCCTCTACGACGCCCTGGTCCCAACTTGCCGCCGCGCGCCATGTCAGCAACCTGGCTGCATCCAGCTTCATTGCCATCTCCGCAATCATAAAAGCGATCCCCTGGTATGAGGCGATAGGACGGCCAAAGGCAATGCGCCCTTTAGCATAGTCCGTGGCATAGTCGAGCGCCGCCCGTGCCGTACCACAGGCTGCAGCGGCACGCAGGATGTTGTAGAGGGTTGCGGCTCGTATCACTCCGTTATTGCCCGCTTTGCCTAGCATACAGGAAGATGAGATGGCCGCGTTCTCGAACGCATACCAGGCGCTCGGTGCAGCGATCAGCCCCAATTTCTCTATCTCCTGGCTGACACGTACTCCCGCGATGTCTACAGGAACCATCACCGCACACAATCCATCGCTGCCATTTGTCCCTTCCAATCGGGCTAATACTACTCGCGGGCTGGACTGTCCCCCGTGAATCACATCGCGCTTGCTCCCATTGAGGATACTAATCGTGCCTTCTTCGCGTACCGTCGCGCAAATTTCTGCTATGGTGTAGCCACCTGTACGCTCGGCAAATGCCAGGCTTCCCCGTTGCAGGTATCCCTTCTGTTCATCACAGAACGGCGCAATGTAGTGTTCATGTTGACTCTTATCCCCTGCCAGCAATACTGTCAACGGCCCCATCAGGGAGCCTAGGATGTTCATTGCCAGTGCACCATCGCCGAAGCCCAATTCTTCAGCGATCAACGTGTATGTCACTGCCTCGATTGTCCCCGAGCCGCCATACTCTTCAGGGAAGGGCGTTGTCAATCCCGTCTGCATCAGTGTCTGCATCAGTTCTGGCGAGATGTCGCCGCGCTTTTCAGTCGTGCGTCCCTGTGGGCGCAACTGCTCGAGAGCCACACTCTGTGCCAGTTGTCGTATCTCTTCCTGCTCTTCTGTTGGCGCAAAGTTGAGCATAGCACGATATCCTTCCTTGCAGCGCTGGATTTCAAACTCTTTCAATAATCATGCCGTTGGCCATACCACCACCCTCGCAGATGGTTTGCAGCCCGTATCGACCGCCCGTCCGTTCCAGTTCGTGTAGCAGAACAGTGGTCAGGCGCGCGCCCGATGCTCCCAGTGGGTGACCGACAGCCACAGCTCCGCCGTTCACGTTGACTTTTTGTAAATCTGTCCCGGTCTCACGTTGCCACGCCAGCACAACACTGGCAAACGCCTCATTGATCTCCACCAGGTCAATATCATCCATTGTCAGACCAGCCCGTGCGAGTGCCTTAAATGTTGCAGGGATGGGCGCGGTCAACATCAGGATAGGGTTATCTCCTGCCAGGGAGAAGGAAACAAAGCGCGCGCGTGGTTTCAGTCCCAATTGCTCGGCAGTTCCACGCTCCATGATCAATACCGCCGCCGCGCCATCGCTGATTTGCGAAGAATTACCAGCCGTAATCAGGCCATCTGGCTTAAAAGCTGGTTTGAGACTGGCTAACTTCTCGAGACTGGTATCGGTGCGGATACCTTCATCCCTCTCAAACATGCTCGAAGTGCCGTCCTCGTTCTGTACAGGAACTGGGACAATCTGGCTGCTGAAGCGGCCCTCGGTAGTAGCCCGAGCGGCTCGACGGTGACTCTCCAGGCTGTACTCGTCGAGTTCTCTCCTGCTGATCTCCCACTTCTGCGCCACTAAATCGGCGCTGATGCCCTGGTGAACCAGTCCGTTATCATAGCGTTTCAGCATCTGGCTGCCAAAAGGCGCTCCCGGACCCTGCATATACGACGATCCCAGCGGAACCCGTGTCATTGATTCAACCCCACCGGCGATTACCACGTCATAAGCACCGCTCAACACGCCTTGTGCCGCGAAGTGGATTGCTTGCTGGCTCGACCCACATTGTCGATCAACCGTTGTACCTGGCACCGTCTCGGGAAAACCCGCTGCGAGAACCGCATTCCGTCCTACGTTTATACTCTGTTCTCCAACCTGGCTTACACAGCCAATGATCACATCCTCTACCAGGCCGGCATCAATTTTCGTGCGTTGCACCAGGGCTGAGAGCGTATGGGCCAGCAAATCTACCGGGTGCCAGTCCTTCAATTGCCCGCCCTTGCGCCCCACTGCGGTGCGAACTGCTTCAACAATCACCGCTTCGCGTTGTGTCATGATAGGCTCCTTTGTACTGCAATGTATTCAGCTAGTCGACATTTGGCGCCACGGACCTTTTAAGGATAGTAAGTATATCCTTCCCTTACTTCCTTAATTCACATTCCTACTCCTCCCGACCCAATATTTGTCGCGTAGGTCTCGCTTGAGAATCTTCCCGGCGCCACTTTTGGGCAGAGCCTCTGACAGAAACTCAATACTCCGTGGAACCTTGTAACCGGCGATCAGTGTGCGTGTGTGCGCGATCAACTCCTCGCTTGTTGTGCTCATTCCTGGTTTACACACGACCACCGCGTGGACAGCCTCGCCCCACGTATCATCTGGTATGCCCACGACCGCCACCTCCAGCACCGTCGGGTGCGTGTAGAGCGCATTCTCTACCTCCACCGAATAGATATTCTCGCCTCCCGAAATGATCATATCCTTGGCTCTGTCTTTGATATACAGGTAATTATCCTCATCCACTGTTGCCAGGTCGCCCGTATACATCCAGCCGTCAACAATTGCCGCGGCAGTCGCCTCTGGCATATGCCAGTAGCCCAGCATGATATTCGGCCCTCGCGCGATGATCTCGCCGATCTCCCCCGGCTTCACATCCTCACCCTTGGCATTGACCACGCGCACCTCGACGCCAAGAACCTCCTTGCCACACGAGGTCAGTCGCTGCACCTCCGCCGGCGTGCCGTCGGGAATATGATCCAGTGGGTCTAATGCAGTCAGTAAAGGTGCTGTTTCAGTCATACCGTAGCCCTGGCGGAACACTTTCCCCCACTTTTCCAACCCCCTTTGGAGCAGCTCCACTGGCATTGGAGCTGCTCCATAGATCAGGCTGTGCAGGCTGGAAACATCATACTGGTCAACATCGGGATGGTTCAGTATGACGTTAATCATCGTGGGGACAAGCAGCGTCCTCGTGATCCTCTCTTGTTGTATCGCTTGCAGGACATGGATAGGGTTGAACAGGGGAATGAAGACATGGCGAGCGCCGAGCATTGTAATTGCAAACGTCGAAGCAATGTCAGCCAGGTGAAACATTGGGGCGGCATGGAGATACACATCGCGATCATTGTAGCTCGTTGTCATGATGACATGCAGCGCGTTTGAGACAACATTTTTGTGCGAGAGCATCACCCCTTTGGCTCGTCCTGTGGTGCCACCAGTATAATAGAGGCCGGAGAGATCATCGTCCTCCATCTCTTGATCGACACTCTCTTGCATATGTGTGCCCTTGCTCACTACATCCTCGTAGTTTGTCATGCCCGCGGGTGTCTCATCACCGGCGAAGATAAGGGATTGAACTGTGGGGAAGGTATCCCGGCCCGTAGTATAGGGAGCGAAGGTCTTGTCTACCACTAGCGCCCTTGACTCGCTATCATTGAGAATAAACACTATTTCTGGGCGCGCCAGTCGAATATTCAGCGGTACAATGACCGCCCCCATGCGCGCGCAGGCATAGTACAATTCCAGGTAGCGATGACAGTTAAGCATCAATACCGCTACCCGATCACCACGCTGTACGCCGAAAGACGCCAGCCCACGTGCCAGGGCGTCAGTTCGCTGGTCAAAGTCAATCCAGGTATAACGTGTGTCTCCACATACAACAGCCTGGCGATTGCCATAGACTTTTTTGGCATGTGCCAGTCCCTGTGCGATGTTCATGTGTAAGCCCCCTTTGTTGAATGTTCAGTAGCTTCACAAAAAAAATGCTTCGAGGGTTTTCCTGGGCGACTATAGTGGTCATCTCTGCCATTGCTTGTTACTTGAACTCAATATACTAGATGCTATCATAGGAATCCGAATCATGTCAAAAACAATTTACCTTCCCTTCGGGATCATCTCCATCAACGTTCCTGGCGTCACGACCACGTATTGACTTCCAAGCTGCTGTATTACCTGCTTTATATCAGAGGGAGTCATAGACCAGGCCATAACATAGACATTCAGATAGAGTGAACGATTCTGTAGGGATGCCGTTGCATTTCTGACCAATTTCACCGTCTTATTGACGCTATCGGCAAGACCGAGATTCTGGTAGACGGGTG
>WNGE01000132.1_pt1 | contig 142942 bp, 125 predicted proteins | sample 5400651 | NCBI WGS metagenome assembly WNGE01 (sample SAMN13153370, study PRJNA577476) | soil metagenome | isolation source: 60 cm soil or saprolite under grassland replicate 2 | place: USA:California | collected 2016-06-15 | reverse complement strand
CTTGCGACACTTTTATATAGGAGGCAGCTATGTTCCGAGGGGGAAACGGCAGAACCACTCCAAACGACCGGGAGCAACGGGTCATCGAACTCGTCGCTCAAGGACTCAAAAACAAAGAAGTTGCTGACGAAATCGGAACCACCGAACACGTCATCAAGAACTATCTCCGGACCATCTACGACAAACTGGGGCTCTGGAACCGCGTAGAGCTCGCGTTATGGTATGAAGCTCGTAGGCACGAAGGCTTAATACTCGCTCAGTCCCACTGAGCGTACTCTCTTACGTCCTCGAGACTCTCGAAGCAAAAAAAAAGACGGCTGGCGTGTCGCTGCGACAAAGCTCTTCTTGTTACTCGCATGCGACACGCGTCGCCGGCTCGAACTGGTCCTGCTGCGCCGCCCTTTGAGAGATAAAACGCCCCCCCGGAGTCTTTCCATACAGGTCCGCTCCTGGACAGTAGTAGAGTGCGGTGTGAACGTCCACCCACACGCGGACATCAGCACTGCCCAAGTGAGAAGGAGCTCCAGCCGGGACCTCCGCCAACCCCAGTTCGACCAGCAGCGATTCGAACCACGTGAGCTGAGACGACGACCGTGCCGGCCCAACGCTCCACAGAGTCAGCACAAATGCCAAAGCTATTCCGCAAGCCATCAACAGCGTGGCGCGGCGTTTGGTGCGGAGGTGCAAAACACATGCCTCGAGCAAACTTCGGAAATTCCCAACCGTAAGGATCTGTTTCTGGTTGGCAAAACTATCGGCAGAAGTGCTGCCTTCCAACTGCTTTCCCTGCGTCCCCGCTGTATTTCGCGCGTGGTCAACGGCTTTATTAGTAGTAGCTAGAGGTCCTGGTTTCTCTGGGGGTACGCCATCCTCATCTGGCCATTCCGGGTCGAACGCGCTCTCACGCTGGGACGTCCCTCCTGCGCTCTCGGAGACGCGCCCGCTGAAAACGGGATGCATGTCAGCGAGATTCTTCTCTTCCCTCGTGTCGTGTGCCTGCTGCATGAACCACATTGAGGCCCACTTACTCTGCAAGTCATCGGCTGGAGCTGCAGCCACACGCGGCATGCTACAGTGCCCGCAAAATTTTTCGTCCGGTGCAAAGACCCGTCCACAAACCCGGCATTCTGCAGCAAGATCTTCTGCCCTTTTTCCTACCGGCAACACCTCATCCTTGGGTGCAAGCGATTCCTGGCCGTTGGGTTTGGGGGACGATGTCTGTCGAAATCTTCGCGAATTACCGTTAATGGCATTCTTCTTGTCTTCGCATTCGAGTAGTTCCGCAACTAACCCGGCCATCAATTGGCACGTGCGAATATCACATTCATAGAACGCATCGGCCTTGCTCCAGCGAAGCTCCAATAACCCGGCAGTTCCCTCAGCACGCGGAATCGGCACAGCCAGCAGGGAACCTACTCCAAGTTCACGGCAGAGAGCAATATCCAGACGGACATCCTTTTGCGCATCCGCAGATTGAAATTGTTTCCGTTCCCGCAACCGCTCGGTAGGAACCAACGAGTTGGCGACGACGCAGCCGCCAGGAACTTCTGCCCGCAAACCTGATTCTGCGATGCACTCCAGGAAACCATTCTCCGAAAGGGCGAGGCTCACTCCGCCTGCGTCTGTCATTTTCTGCAGCCGTTCCGTGATCAGGACAGCCGTTGCCTCGCGATCCATTTCCCCGGCGCGCACCAACGATTGGATTTCAGCAATCTGGGAGAGAATTGTCGCGCTGTCCAGGCGAGGGTCCTTCGCCCGTACGCTGTCGTTATGCTGCTGCAGGACATAGGCCGCGGCCAGCAATTGCTGGAATCCCCCCTCGTCGAGGATGGGTTTCGATCTCGCGTCTGTGGAAGGAAACGTCACGGGCTGGAACTCCGTTGACCTTATTGTAAAGCAGTCGCCCAAAGTACTTCCCAAGAAAGGCGCTGGCAAAATCTTTAGTTCAGCAGCGGTCCTGCCCGCCGCTCAGCGTTTGTATGCCTCAGAAGGCACGCCAGACCAGCATATACTCCCGGTGAAACACTGAGGAGGCCGTCCAGAATGCAAATGACAAAACGCGCCCATTTCAATTTGCTCCTGCTTTTCGCATTGGCGCTGCTCTCCCCGGCTATTGCCACAGGCGCCGAACCTCAGGCCATTCTTCTGTGGCCGAATGGAGTTCCGGGATCGGCCGGCAAGACTGCGGAGGAGAAGGTCCGCATCAGTCCCGAGGGGGACCGCGTGGTTTCCAGCGTTCATCGTCCTTCGATCACCCCCTATCTCCCCGCAAGGGAGAAAGCTAGCGGCGCCGCAGTCTTAATCATTCCTGGTGGCGGACATCGCGAATTGTGGGTAGATCATGAGGGCTATCGTATTGCTCAGTGGCTCAGCGAGCGCGGAGTGGCGGGGTTTGTACTCAAGTATCGCCTGGCGAAAGAACCGGAATCGTCATACACAATCGAGAAAGACTCACTAGGAGACGTACAGCGCGCTATCCGTCTCATCCGTAGTCGGGCATCGGAATGGGGAATCTCTCCCGATCGCATCGGCGTGATGGGATTCTCCGCCGGGGGTGAATTGGCCGCTCTGTCTGGAACACGCCATGACCTGGGAAATCCTGGCGATGCCGACGCCATCGCCCGCGAAAGTTCTATGCCGGCATTTCAAGCCCTCATCTATCCGGGTATTCCGCAGGATGAAACCGCGAAGCTCTCAAAAGCGACGACGCCGGTATTTCTTCTTTGCGGGGAAGACGACCGGCCCGATATCTCTCAGGGTCTCCCGGAATTGTATGTCGCACTCAGGCGCGCAGGAGTGTCCGCCGAGTTGCATGTCTTCGCCGGAGTTGGCCACGGTTTCGGCTTGCGTGACAGCAATCACGGACCGGCGGCAAACTGGTTAGAACTGTTCTATGGATGGATGGGACAAAAGGAACTTCTACGGTCGAAGTGAAATCTTATCCGGCTCGCGCTTTTAGGAGTGGTTTTTCATGGCTTAAATAAAAATGCACCGCCGGCGTAATAATCAGCGACAAGACCATAGAAATCAGAATTCCTCCGATGACCGCGATGGCCAATGGTTGCAGCATCTGTGAGCCAGCGCCCAGGGCAAATGCCAACGGCAACATGCCAGCTATTGTCGCCAGTGCGGTCATCACAATTGGCCGCAGCCGCCTGCGGCTGGCTTGCAGCATAGCTTCTTCGGCGGAAGATCCGGTGGCCCGGATCTTCTGGTCGGCATCGAGCAGCAGGATGCCGTTCTTGGCGACGATCCCCACGACCATGATCATGCCCATAAACGAAGAAACGTTGAAGGTCGTGCGCGTGATGAGAAGCGCGATGAAGACTCCCGATGTCGAAAGCAGCGCAGAAGCCAGAATCGCAAGTGGAGCCGCGAACGTTCGAAATTCAAACAGCAGCACAATGAATACCAGGACGATGGCCAATATCAGCACAAACACCAGGTCGCGAAACGATTTCTGCTCCTCCTTGTACGTTCCCGCGTAGTCCAGGCGAATGGCAGGGGGAACGTGAAGGCCATTCACGGTTTTCTGCACCGCATCAACAGCGCTGCCGAGGTCTGTGCCTTCCAGCCGCCCAGTGACCATGACGCCGCGCAACAGATTTTCGCGGCGAATTTCGGTCTGGCCGGGAAGTTCTGTGATCGTGGCCAGCGATCCCAGCGTGGCCGTGTGGCCGCCGCTGCTGGTAAGAAGCGTGTCGCGGATCGTCTCAATAGAAGCGCGATTCTTTTTCGGAAAGCGGACCCGGACCGTATAAACCCGGTCATTTGAGATAACCGGGCTCGCTGCCGGTTCTCCCTCAACCAATGCAGCCACATCAGCTGCGATCTCCTCGGGTGTAAAGCCAGCGCGTGCCGCTATTGCGGAATCAACCTGGAACGACAATGCAGGGCCGCTGATTGTATTTTCGATTCCGTCCAGCACATCCACCACGCCGGGTACCTTGCGGATCGCATCTGCAATTTTCGCGGCCCATTGCTCGGTCGTGGACGGGTCCTGCGAAAATAACTTGATCTGGATCGGCTCCCGCTCCCCCGTGAGATCGCCAATCATGTCTTGCAGGATCTGCACGAACTCAATTTTTACCGCTGGCTCCTGCTCCACTACTTGCGAGCGGACGTCTTCGATCACGTCGTCAATGCTGCGTTTGCGGCAGGGGGCCGAAGACGGTCGGCCGAAAAAGCCGCACTCCGGCTTCAGCTTGACCAGAATGTCCCCGCGATTGGCCTCGGTGACCGCCGCCGGTCCAAGCTCGGCCCCAGTGCGTCGCGAACTGCTCTCCACTTCCGGCACCGTTTTGATGATCTGCTCGATGTGCAGGACCATGCGGTTGGTTTCCGAAAGTGAGCTCCCCGCAGGAGTCCAATAATCCAGGGTGAAATCCCCTTCGTCCATCTCCGGCAGCAAGTCGTTTCCCGAAAGGCGATAGCATACGTAAGAACTGGCGATCAGCAAAACGCTCAATCCGATCAGCCACCGGGGTTTTTCCAGGGCACGGCGCAACCAGTGCTGATGAAAGTCAATGATTTTGCGAAAGCGCTTGCCTAACAAGGCTTCTTCCGCCGCCAGCAACTGGGTCAGGGATTCTTCCTGCTGTTCCTCTTGTTCCTCGGCGTCGTCTGATTCTGCGGCGTGTTTCTTGAGGAAGTAGCTGCTGAGAGTCGGTGTCCAGCTCAACGCCAGCGCAAGTGACGTGAACAGCGAAACTCCCAGAGTCAAAGCTAGTGCTTGGAAAAATGTTCCAGTAACTCCAGTGATTGCGATCAGCGGAAGGAACACAACCACCGGAGTCACGGTTGAGCCAATCAAGGGAACTGTAATCTCACGCAACGCGTTGCGAATTGCCGAGAGGCGTCCTTGTCCGGCATCGCGATGGAGCACAATGTTTTCAACCACTACAATCGCATCGTCAATTACCAAACCAACTGCCGCCGCCAGTCCCCCCAGTGTCATCAGGTTGAAGCTTTGACCGATCAGCTTCAGAACGACGAATGTCACTAGGATGGTCACCGGAATCACCAACCCGGCAACCACCGAAGTCCCCCAGTCATGCAAGAAGACCACGAGAATTATGGAAGCAAGCACCACTCCCATCAAAATCGCGTCCCGCACGCTCTTGATGGAGTCACTGACAATGATGGACTGGTCGTAGAATGGCTTCAGGTCGATTCCGGCAGGCAAAGACTGGCGAATTTTATCCAGCTCTTGGTGTGCTTCGTTAGCGACCTCCATCGTGTTGCTATCCGGTTGGCGGTTGATATTGAGCAGCACCGCCGGCTTGCCGTTAGCGCTCACCATCGTGTAAACCGGCTTCACTTCGGGAACTACCTCTCCTAGATCCCCGATGCGCACCGGAATACCAGCAGGCGTGGTCTTAACAACAACGTTTGCGATCTGCTCCGGATTGCGCACTTGGCCTGAGATCAAGCCAAGCACGAGTTGATGGTTCCGTTCGAACAGTCCGGGCGAATCAATCAGGTTGGTGCGTTTCATCGCATCCAGAATGTCGGTCACAGTCACGCCTGCAGTGAGCAGCTTTGCGGGATCGGGTTCGATGTGGAACTCCGGCTGTTGTCCGCCTTGAACGATTACGCTGGAGACACCATTCAGCCGGTTCAACCGTGGCTTCAGCTCGTAAGTCGCCATTTCCCAGAGCTGCGTTTGTGGAACCGTATCGGACGTAAGACTGTAGCCGATGATCGGAAAGCTGGCGAACGTCATCCGCCGCGTATCTATGGTTGCAGTGGAGGGAAGTTCCGGCTGCACGCGTGAGATCGCCGCATTCACATACTGCAGCGTCTGGAACATGTCCACGCCCCAGTTAAAAAAGAGATCGATTTCCGCCGATCCCCGGCTGGTGGTGGACCGGACTTCTTCGAGTCCGGGCACGCTATTCACCGCTTCCTCGACCGGGCGGGTGACCGTGACCATCATCTGGTCAATCGGCATCACCCCGTTGTCAACGGCGAGAACGATTCGCGGAAAATTGGTGGTAGGGAAAACTGAAACCGGAATGTTGAAGGCGAGATAACCGCCTAAGGCCGCTATCGTGAGGATCAGAAAGATCAGCGGCTTGGAGTGGCGCGCAAACCAGTACGAGGATTCCGGATGGTTCAACTTGTTTTCCCCGTCGCGCTACTCCTTCTCATCTTTCCCCTCTGGCTTGGCCTCGGCGCTGGTGATCTTGCTACCGTCAGGCAGTCCATAAGCGCCGGAAGCGACAACCTGATCGCCCGCCTTGAGGCCATCGATGACCTGTATCCGGTCTTCATCGCGAATTCCTATTTTGACGGGTGTCTGATGGGCGCACTGGTCAGTTGCGGTCTTGCTCTTCGGACAACTCCCCACAACCATTACCACACTCGTTCCATCCGGCGCCGGCACGAGCGCGGCTGCTGGAATTGTCAATGCGTCCGGCACCGAGCGCGCGATCATGGAAACTTGCACGCTGGTACCCGGCTTTAAGCGTCCGCCTGGATTCTTGGCCTGCACCCAGACTTCGACTGTCGTGCTGTTCGGATCGAGCGCAGGACTCACCAGCGAAACCTTGCCGGGAATGGGTTTTTCCATTCCCCGTACGATGAGGCCGGCTTTATCTCCAGGCTTCAGCAGCGCCGCACTCGGTTGGGGAATGTGCGCCCGAGCGATGACCTGAGAAATGTCCATCACCGTGATAAGAGGCGTACCGGCAGCCGCCATCTCTCCCGGATAGAGGGGCCGTTCAGTCACGACTCCGTTAATCGGACTCCGAATCTCGGAGTAGCTGAATTGTGCGCTCGCGCCTTCGTATTTTCCTTGCGCCGACTCAAGCTGTCCCTTCGCGGACTTCATGGTCTGCTGTTTGCCAATCGCGTTGAGCGAATCCAAATGTCTTTGCGCGATCTCGTACTGGTTGCGGGCATTGGTGAGGTCCACCCCGGCTTGGTCCAGCTCTTTGCGTGGAAGGGCGCCTTGCTGGAACAACTCCTGACGGCTATCAAAAACTTTTTGCTGCGCGTCCAACTGCTGCCTAGCGGCTTGCGCTTCCAGTTGTGCCTTCTGCAATTCCTGCGGCAGGTCCGCGCCAGTCGTGGTCGTGTACGAAGCCTGGGCTTGTTCGTAAGCGCCCTTGTTCTCCTGCGCAGCCGCGGCAAGATCGCGGTTCTCAAGCACGGCAAGCAACTGTCCTGCCCGCACGTGGCTGCCGCGATTCGCCAGAAATTTCTTCACCGGCGCGCTGATCTTAGGGACGATCGCTGACTGCGCAATGGGAAACAATACCGCGTCGGCGACGATCTTCTCTTCTACAGTCGCCTTCTCCACCGCAACAATCTGCACCGGGACTGTGGGTTCGGCCTCCTTGGTTTCGCCTGAACACGCGACCATATTGACGAGTGCAACTAAAACCAGCAACTCCGTTGCGGGGAACGGGCACACAAGCCGCAAAGCGGCGACAGAATGCAGCCCAGGGCGTAAGCCCTGGGTGGCTCGCCAAAAATAAATGAGCCCTGAAAGGGCGGAAGAATGCCCTTCCCGTGCGTAGCTTTTCGACGGTATCTTGCCGCGAAGGAATCCCACTCAGAAGTTTCCTGTCAGAGTTTGAAGATTGGCGACTGCCACCCGGAACCGCACCTGTCCGTCGCCCAACGCATTCTGCGACAGGGTAAGCGTGTTCTGCGCGTCCACAACTTCGAGCACCGACGCCTCCCCTGCCTGATATCTCAAAGTAGTCAACCGCAGACTTTCGGCTGCGAGGTCAGCGGATTGCCGTAACGATTCCAGCTCCGATCGCGCCGTCTGCGACTCCGCATAAAGAGTTTTCAGATCCGCAGCCATCTTCCGCTGGGCAAAGCTCAATTCCACTTTGGCCTGGTTGCGTCCGAGACCTGCGCTCTTGATCTTGCTGCGTCCAGCGCCCCAATTCCAGATCGGAAGTTGAAGGGTCGCGGTGGCCGCATATCCCAGGTTGCGAACGTTCGTTTGGGCGGCAGGATCGAATCCGTTCACCGCGAAATGGTTCGCATCAATGCCATAAAAATAGTCCAAAGTCAGCGACGGCAAGAAGCTGTTCCAGGCCACCGCCACTTCCTGGTTGGCCGCCTTCAACGATGCCAGTGCCACCCGCAATTGGGGATTCTTGTTCCCCGCTTGCGTCTCCACTTCCTGGAATGAGGGCAACGGCCCGATGTTTTCCAAGTCGTCCACAGTAGTGAAGTTTTCGTTAAAATTCGGAAAAATCAGCACTGCCAGTTCCAGGCGAGTGCGCTCCATCTCGAGTTCTGCTTCCTGAAGCGCGCGCTGTTGTTGTTGCTGTTGCAACTGGGCTTTGATGGTGTCGGCGTGAGCGACCTCGCCGCCACGTTCGAGTTTTTGCGTGATATCAAAAAAGTGTTGCGCTTCTCCGGCAGCGCGCTGCGCGGTGGAGTACTTGCGCTGAGCGACAACCGATCCGTAATACGCTTGGACCACCGTGACCACAAGACCACGTGTTGCAATCTCAGACTTCGCCTTGGCCAGGGCCTCCTGAGCACGTGCCAGTCGGTATTCCGCCACGTTTTGCAGCGACAGCTCCTGGTGCGCGTTGCCCTCGCTGACGTATTCATGCACGCCGTTCGCGCCGACAAAACGCCCCGTGCTAGTGCCGTTACCTTGTGTATAGAGGAACTCGGCATTGTAGTTGACGTTGGGCAGCAAGGCGGCGCGGCTTTGTACCCGGTTCTCCCGTGCCACGCCATACTGCGTCAGAGCCGAGCGATATTGCGGCTCGTTGGCACGGGCGCGAGAGAGCGCATCTTGCAGAGTGATCGTTAAAGGCGCAGCAGTGCTGGACGCGGCCACCTGATTGGGTTCCTGTGCTCGTAACGCGCCGGTTAGCGCAAACGGCATCAGGAGTCCCGTAAGAAGCGCACTCACAAGGAAATTACGCCCTGCTCGGCACAAGTGTCGAATACTTTGTCCTCGTCGGCCTCTGAGCACTTTAAACTGGCGCACGGCTTTCATCGTCCCCTCCAATCGCCTTAGCGTTTACTAATCTCTTTAACTAACGAACCCGGCTGTCATTTCGTGAAGCCGGGATTTTCATTGTGGCACAACTCCTCCCGTAAGGGGCTTGGCACAAAAGTGTCATAGCGAACGGATGCTCGCGGACGCGGCCCGAAGTGCTGCATCCACAGGTATTTGCCCTCTCGTCTCGCCATGCGAAGGTTTGGCGAAACGCGTGCTTATTGACTACGTGACTCGCACATCGCAATCAGTGCCGCAAAAACACGAGGTAGCATGTTGAATCTTGACCAAATCAAAATCACGCGCCGCGACCAGGAAGTCTTGAACTTGCTGGTCCAGAACTGCAGCAACAAAGAAATCGCCGTGGAGCTCAACATCAGCCCGCGCACCGTTAAGCAGCACTTGCGCACGCTGTTCCTTCGCGCCGGAATCAAGCAGGGGCGCAAGCGGGTTATCTTAGCAACCGCAATTTTTGAAAAGGAGCAAATGCATCATGTCGCCTTGTGAACAGTTGAGCCTCAGAGAAATCAGGGTCGCAACCATGGTTTGGGCAGGCAAGACCAATCCCAGATTGCGGCAGATCTGGGCAGCACCGAACAAGTGATTAAGAACCAGCTGCGCGGCATTTTCGATAAGTTGGGCGTCTGGAGCCGGCTCGAACTAGCGCTTTACGTCGCCTCTCACGGCGGCGCCAGGTGGGCCGAGTCCCCCAACGTCGAGGCAGCCAGCGCCCCGACCATCGCTCCTGTGGCAGCGGTCGCGGCACGCACGGCCTGACGCGTAGCGGTGCCACGGATTCAAGAACTTCAAAATCGCGGCACGGATTCACGCGAATTTACACGGATGCAGGCAAATTCAAACCAAAAAGGTCTTGATTCTTGAATCTTGATCCGCGTGAATCTGTGAAGACTCCGCGTGAATCCGTGGCCGATTTTAAAGTTACTAAATCCGCGCAAATCCGTGGCCAGTTTTGAGTTTGCTTGCCGATTCAGTCGATGGTCGCAATATGCTGGCGCAAGTAGTCCAGCGCTGCTGCGGAGAGTTGAGTGAAGCGTACGCCGACGCCGAATCCGGGGGACGCGCTGGCAACTTCGCCGTGCAGCCGCAACTTGGTTTCTCCCAGCCAGAGCGCAACATCGAGTTGTATGTTCACTGGCAAAGGGATCGGCATTTCCACGAAACAGCCGCCCATACTCAGGTCTGAAGCCTTGCCCCAAATTACCGGCTGGCCTGCGGGATGGAGTTCCACTGAAATTGAGCACTTGACGCGCGCAGTCTGGCGGCGCTCTTGGGTCGGACGAAAATTATCCATCCCACTCGAAGGCAGCGGAAAGTCCCAAAACGGCTTTTCCGGAGTTAAGTTCAGTAGACCCAATTCCCCTTCCCGCGCTCAACCCGGCTCGCCCGCCCATTTACCCGGAAGTGGACCTTGCTCTTGCCCTAGGTTACGCCGATGATTTCATCCGACGCAGGTTTGGCCCGCACCCCAGTGACCCGCGCGCCGTTTTGGCTCACATCAGCCGCAGTCACAGTTTCAGAGAAGATTTTGCCTTCGCCATCGGTGCCAAAGATCCTAACCGACAACTGTACCGCCTTCCGCGGCTCGCGTCGTTTACCCACTAGTTCGGTTGCGTATCGACGGGAGAATCAAGAGCTTTAGGCAGAAAATCGGTCCGCCCAGCTATGACGAAAGGCGGTGGAGCGGCCTTTTCAGGCAATGAATCGGGAAACGGTTGCAAACACTTGCAGAAATTCGGGAACAGGCACCCGCAAGCCCAAAGAAAACAAGCCTTTAACGATAGGCTTACGGCATCGGAATTGCTCATGATGATTGCGGGATTCAGTACTTCCCGATTAGGGACACCACAGAGATTCGCGAAAAATCCTTCCGGGGCGATGCAGAATGATCTACAAAGAAACCTTTTGGATGGCGTGTGACTCGACCGAGCAGTTGCGTGCCGAGTACGGCCCATTCCACACTAGAGCCGAAGCCGAGCGTGAGGCCAACAAACTTGGCTTTAGGTACATCCTGCGCTACGAGCACATGATCGGGGAAAACGAAGACATCAAAGAGGTGCGCTGCATCTTCATTGAACTCCAGGAGCAACTTTCCCTGCCGCACATCGCCCGCAAACTCCACACCCGCTGCGCCAGTTGCGGCGAATCGTTCATCCATGACCATGGCTGGCAGGCCGAAGTCTGGGCCGACATCCACGAATTCGAACACGCCCGCCACCGCGTCCGCCTATTCGAGCACCGCGCTGAAGGGCTGAAAGAGGTAGCCGGCTGGCGCGACGCCTGCGCCTGATAGTTGCCAGTGGTTAGTAGTCAGTTGGCGCTACACGGCTTTTGCCGTATCACTGACCGCTAACCACTGACCACTAACTGCGCACATCCCCTGGAACTGGCGAGAACGCCCTTCCCGCGTGCTAACATCCGGTCAGAATGGCCCTTCGTCGAACCGCCTCCAAGCTGATTGACGCCACTAAGAAACTGGCACACAAGGACGCACCGAGAGATGGCCGCCCCGCAGGCGAGCTGGTCATCATCACCGGGATGAGCGGTTCCGGCAAGGCTTCTGTCCTGAAGGCATTCGAAGACCTCGGCTATTACTGTGTGGACAATCTGCCCGTTGGTCTGATCCCCCGCTTCGCCGAGCTGGTTGGCCAGTCTGCAGAGATCGATCGCACGGCTTTGGTCGTGGATGTCCGCGAAGGCCGTCAGCTAGAGGAACTCCCCGCCATCGTGAAGTCGGTGAAACGGATGATCGCCACCCGAACGGTGTTTCTCGAGGCATCCGATTCCGTCCTGCTGCGCCGCTACAGTGAGACTCGCCGTCCTCACCCGCTCGGCACCAAGACGTCGGTAAAAAGCTCACTAACTGCCGAACGTCGCCACCTGCGTCACATTCGCGCCATAGCCGATCTGGTTATCGATACTTCCAAGTTCAACGTCCACGAGTTGCGTTCGCACATCATCGAGCTGTTTCAAAAAAAGGAAAAGGGCCAAAAAATTCTTGTCTCCTTCGTCAGCTTCGGATTCCGGCACGGCGTGCCCGACGACGCGGACCTGGTCTTCGACGTCCGCTTCCTACCCAACCCGCATTTCGTCCCCGAATTTCGCCCCCTGACCGGACGCGATCCCAAGGTCGCAAAATACATTCGTTCCTTCCCGCAAACCTCGGAATTCATCCAGCGCATCTCCGATCTCCTGATCTACCTTCTGCCGCACTACATTCACGAAGGCAAAAGTTATCTGACCATCGCCTTCGGCTGCACCGGCGGCCAGCACCGCTCGGTGATGATTGCGGAAGATGTAGCCAAGCGATTAAAGAAGGCAGGCTACCGGGTAAAGGTCTCCCACCGCGATAGTCCGAAGTGAAAACGTGCAACCGCTCCTTGCGGTGAATTTGCCTTCCAAAATCGAACTCACCGCCATCAACATTTTCGATTTGGCGGGCTCGGCCACCTTTGAAAGTTAATCTCCAGAGGACTGTCCCACCCTTTTCACTTTTCAAAGAGTACGTTCTCGACCGGAGCCTCGAATGTTCATCCATCACATCTTTTATTTCTTCCGTCCTAACTAACATCCCCTCAACCGTAGCCGCACAGAAAGCTTTGACAGAGACGTAAGTTCAGCTACCATGAGCCAGAGTCTCTGCTCATGCGTTGCACTTTTCGATGGTTTTCTGTCCTTCTCGTCTCCGCTACATTAAGCGCTGTGCTGCCGGCTTCCGCGTCAGAGCCGCAGTGGCTCGAAATCCACTCTCCCCACTTCTCTGTCATCACTGACGCCGGCGAGAAGCGCGGGCGAGAAGTTGCCATGCGTTTCGAGCAGATGCGGGCGGTTTTTGGCGCGTTGATGGTCAAAGCCAACGTCAATATCCCAGTTCCACTTCAAATCGTCGCTTTCCGGAACACCAAAGAATTGCGGCAGGTTGCGCCTCTGTGGCACGGCAAGCCCATCCAGCTTGCGGGATTATTTCAGGGTGGGGAAGACCGGTCATTCATCATGCTCGACATGTCGGTCGAGAATCCCTGGACTGTGGTTTTCCATGAATATGCGCATCAACTCATGAATGGCCTTCTGGCTTCGACCTTCGATCCCTGGTTTGAAGAGGGATTCGCCGAATACTTCTCTAGCATTGAAGTGGACAGCAAGGAGGCTCGAGTTGGCAAGATCCTTGACTACGAGTACCAGGTGTTGCAGCAGAACAGCGTGATGAAGATCGCCGATCTTTTCAAAGTCCGGCAGAATTCTTCAACCTACAACGAAAGCGGCGACCACCGGAGTGTCTTCTACGCGGAATCCGGCATGCTGATGCACTATATTTACGACAATAACCTGATTCCAAAGCTTTCCCTGTATTTCACTTTGAATGTTGATAAGGGCATACCTGTTGAAGATGCCATTCAACAAGGTTTCGGCATGAGCGCTGCTCAATTTGACAAGGTTCTGCGCGACTATGCGAACACCGGCCGGTACAGGTATTATTCAATGCCGACGCCGCCCAATATCAACAGCAAAGACTATGCAATGAAGCCGATCAGCGCATTGGACAGCAGCGCAGTGATCGCCGACATTCATTTGCACTCCCCCGATTACCGCGAGAAAGCTGTATCCGAGTTCCAGGAAATTCTGAAAGTGGAACCGAACAACGTGCCTGCCTGTCGCGGCCTGGGGTACGCTTACTTGCAAAAGCGGGATTTTGGCCAAGCCGGAGAATACTTTAAACGCGCGGCGCAACGAGATTCTAAAGATCCGCGAGTGCATTATTATTCGGCGCTCTTGATGAGCCGCGAGGGATCCTTCTCCGATCCTGCCCAGTTACAGGAAATGACCAAGCACTTAGAGACTGCGATTACTCTTGATCCCAACTTCGCAGATCCCTACATGCTGCTTGCATTCGCCCAGGCGCGTGCCGGTAATGCCGGCGCAGGAATAACAAATGCGCTCAAGGCGGTCTCCTTGAATCCGCGAAATATAAGTTACCGGTTCACCTTGGCGCAAATGTATATGGCTAACCGGCAACCTGATCAAGCGGTAACCGTATTGGAGACGCTGCGAAAAAGCAGTGACCCGGAGGTAGTGCAGCGAGCTAGCGAGGCGATTACGCAGGCTCAAGAAGTGAAAGTGTCGATGCAGTCGGCGCCCGTGGTTAGGAGAGATGTCACCGTACTACCCAACAGCGGGGCTGCTCGAATCGAGCGAACATCCAAGCCAGATGATGGCGTGCAGGTCCTCCCAAATAACGCACCCGTGCGGTTTCTGAAGGGTACAGTCGTGAGCGTGGATTGTTCCTCAGCTCCCTTGGCGACCCTGACCGTCCTCTCCGGAGCGAGGACCTGGGCGATGCGCGTACCAGATAACAAACATGTTTTAGTGCTCGGCGCAGATGAGTTTTCTTGTTCATGGAACAAACAAAAAGTAGCGCTCAACTACCGCGAAACCGGCGATGCGGCAGGAAACGTGGTCTCCATCGAAGTTCAGTAGGAACAGCAAAATGCGGACTTTACGTGCGCTCCTGACATTCACCATCCTGCCGCTCTTGCTTGCCTTCGGGTCTGCTCCTGTGGACGACAGGCTCCAAGCCATTATGGCAAAGCTAAACGTCGCAAAATGAGTTCACCTCCGGGCCCACCGCACCTGTAGCCGTGCATCGGAGGGGAGCCAAATTCCCAAACAACTTTTCGGAGGTCAGAACAATGCTGCGAGTAGCCGATGCTCGTCCAAAACACGAAGCAGCTCGTCCAAAAGAGCTTTCAGCCGCTTGGAATCCTCCTCTTCTGAAACTGCCTTGCACAATTCGCGCACATCAGAACTGACGACAACGGACTCCATGACTTCTGCCTCCCTGTAGAGCACTTGCCTTGCAAAGATTGTGCCAAACCCTCTAGTTTTCCGAACACCACAGCCGAGCAGATAGTTGCGGTCTTCAACACTGGAATCAGCAGAGCAAAGAGGTCAAGCGTGACGTAAGATTTTCTTGGCACCTTAGCGCCAATGCAGTAAATCCCTGATGTCACTAGTCAAGGTTTTGACACAAGGCTAGAACAAACGCGGCATTCTGCTTTCGTTTCCAGAATGGAGGAGACTGGCGGGCTGGTCCGTTTTTTGAAAACTAACTCTCCATGAGGCTGCCCCCACCCCTTACGATTTTAAAGGGCCTGCCCTGAGCGAAGTCGAACGGGGTGGGTTCTCAACCGGAGCCGCAATCTTCTTCGGCTCTGAACTAAGGAGGCACGCCATGGGCGTTCTACTACAAACTTTCTATTGGGACTGCCCTTCCGCGGAGGCAAGCGAGGGCCGCTGGTTGCGAAACATCATGCCGGAACTTCCGCGCTTGGCCGCCGATGGGTTCACTGCCCTTTGGCTTCCGCCCGCGTCGAAGGCGGCGCAATGGAATTCGATGGGCTACGATCCTTACGACCACTTCGATCTCGGAGAATTTAATCAGAAGGGCCGAACTGAGACCTGGTTCGGAGCCAAGCAGGACCTGCTGGATTTCATCCGCTCTGCGCACACCAATTCGCTTCAGGTATATGCAGATGTCGTCCTCAACCACAACTCCGGCGCAAATGCCCAGGAGATCAATGGCATCGACGGCAAGGCGCGATGGACGCGGTTCACTCCGAGCAGCGGCAAGTTTCCTCGCGACTAGACCTGCTTCCACCCGAGTCCCTACGAAACCCAAGGATGATTTTTCGGAAAGTTTCGCGTCGCAACATCACGAACTGAAAACATGCAACTGCACCCTGTGCCATTTTCTGGACGCCTGATCGATGCCACGATCTTTTGGAGTGCCTGCGCGTCGTGGATACTACCCGAGATCATCGCTTCGATAGTCAAGCGATCTCCGGGTGCATCGAAAGATGGCGATCGGGGCTCTCTTCGACTGATTGCGCTGCTTTGGTCGGTCGGAATCGCCGCAGGGTTTGCGCTATCATTCCTCTTGCCGCAAACCGCCATTCACTGGGAACGAGCCGGAGTCTTCTGGACCGGCATTTGCGTGATGCTCGCTGGAACTGCATTTCGTTGGTACTCAGCGCGGCTGTTGGGGAAGCACTTCACTTTCGATGTCGCAACGCAAAGCGACCAGGCCTTGATCGAAGTCGGCCCCTATCGCTACATTCGCCATCCTTCATACAGTGGTGCACTCGTGACCTTAGTGGGATTCGGGCTTGCGCTGGGAAATTGGGCGGCTCTGGCGGCGGCCGTTTCCTGCCTGGGTGTGGCGTATGCATATCGGATACCCGTCGAAGAAGCTGCACTCGCTTCCGCAATGGGGGAGTCTTACACCCAATACATGCGCCGGACGTGGCGCCTGGTGCCGTTCTTGTTTTAGGTTGTCGTCCGCGAGCCGCGATCTACGTTTTGCAGAGGAATCATGATATCGAGGCGCGAGTTCATTCTCGGATCCGCTGCGGTTGCACTCACTTCGAGGGCTGCGGGAACAGTGGCGCAAACGCCCGAGTTGCCGCTGGTGAACGATGTTCATTCCCAGCTGAATCCCACTCGGGTACTGAACGTCTCACAACCGAGAACGCTCGAAGCTGTGCAGAACATTGTTCGTACCGCTGCAAAACATCGGCAAGTAATTTCGGTTGCCGGAGGGCGGCATGCGATGGGAGGGCAGCAATTCGGTGCAGGCACTTTACTGATCGATATCAGAAAAATGAATCGCGTGCTGCATCTCGATCGTGATCGCGGAATTCTCGAAGTCGAAGCCGGCATTGAATGGCCGGAGCTTATCAACGATTACATCAATTTGCAAAGCGCCGACGCAAAGCCCTGGGGAATCGCCCAGAAGCAGACTGGAGCGGACCGTTTCACAATTGCAGGCACCATGGCCGCGAACGCACACGGACGCGGACTGAAAATGAAGCCGTTCATCAGCGATGTCGAGTCCTTTTTGCTTGTAGATGCGACCGGGCGGCCCATACCTGCAGTCGAACCGAGAATGCCGAACTGTTTCGCCTGGTACACGGTGGGTACGGGCTCTTTGGAGTGGTCGCATCCGCACGATTGCGACTCGTGCCCAGAGTAAAGCTCGAGCGTGTGGTTGAGGTTCGGAGCGTGAAAGGCTTGATTCCAGCCTTCGAGAAGCGCATCGTCGACGGGTTTCAGTACGGCGATTTTCAGTTTTCAATCGACCGCGAATCCGAGGATTTCTTGAATAAAGGTGTCTTCTCGTGCTACCGGCCGGTTTCGATGACAGCTCCGACACCGCCAGCGCAAAAAGAGTTATCCGACGAGAATTGGCGGCAGCTTCTTTACCTCGCTCATAGCGATCAAAAAAAGGCCTTCGAACGCTACGCGGATTATTATCTTTCAACCAATGGCCAAGTGTACTGGTCGGATACACACCAGTTGAGCATTTACCCGGATAACTATCACCGCGAAATCGATGCAAAGCTCCACGCACCTTACCCCGCAACCGAAATGATCACCGAGATCGACGTCCCGAGGCCAATGCTCGAAGGGTTCTTCGACAAGGTGCGGGACGACTTTCGCAGGAACAAGGTTGAGTTGATCTACGGCACAGTCCGTCTGATCGAACGAGACGATGAGAGCTTCCTGCCGTGGGCAAAACAGGCGTATGCGTGTACGGTATTTAATCTCCACGTAGTTCACAGCCCCGAAGGACTCCAACACTCAGCAGAGGCTTTTCGCCGACTTATCGACATGGCCGCCCGGCGGAGTGGGGCGTACTATCTGACTTACCATCGTTATGCATCCCGCAACCAGGTTGAGAGCTGCTATCCCCAATTCTCCGAATTTCTCAAGCTCAAAAGAAAGTACGATCCGGACGAGCGCTTTCAGAGCGATTGGTATCGGCATTATGAAAGTCTGTTTGCAGGTGGCCTGTGAGTGCCACAGCAACCTGTTTCCCCGTCAGTTGAGGCTTGGCGGAAACGTTCTCCACGAATAGAATTTTCGCTCTATGACAATCAATCGCCGGGAGTTCCTGAAACGAACCGGACTTGCGTTTGGCGGTCTGCATCTTTCCGCTAACCCAGGCCGGGCGCTGCCGCAAAACGTCGCGCGGAGGAATGGCTCCGGCAAGCGAGTTGTAATTCTGGGCGCAGGACTGGCGGGACTCGCCGCAGGTTGGGAATTGAAGCAGGCTGGTCATGACGCCACTATTCTTGAGGCCCAGCTTCACCCCGGCGGACGCGTACACACTATTCGTGAAGGTCTCTCCGACGAGCTCTACGCCGAAGCTGGTGCCGGGCGTATTCCTGATACTCACCACGTCACTCTCGAGTGGGTAAAGCATTTCGGCCTAGAACTCGAACCCTTCTTCCCCAAAGATTTGGCCGAAGTTGCAGTGCTCAAAGACAAGCGCGTCAAAATGCCGGTAGGAAAGCCGGTGGACATGTCGCAGGTTCCGCTCGATCTCACGCCGGACGAGCGAAGAATTGGGCTCTCAAACTTCGACGAACGTTACTACGTGGAGACCATGAGGAAGATCGGCGACGGCATCCGCGAGGACTGGCCGCCGGAAATCGCGACACTCGCCGACATCAGTATGGGAGACTTTTTGCATCAGAAAGGGGCCTCGGCGGACGCAATTCACTACATGCTGTTTGGCTTTGAGGAAGACGCTGCGCTCGACTTCATGCGCGATGCCTACAGCCATCACTCCGGTGCGCTTTCAAAAATAAAGGGCGGCAACGACCAACTTCCCCGAGCATTCGCGGCAAAACTGAGCGACGCGATCCGCTATGGCTGCGCCGTTGAGCACATCGAGCGCAGCGAGAGTCGAGTGCGAATCGCATACCGGCGCGCAGGCATGTTAGATCATGTGGAGGCGGAGGCCGTTATCTGCACCATTCCCTTTGGGGTGCTGCGGCACATCGCGGTAACTCCGGAATGGACACCGGAGAAACGCCGGGTGATTGATGGCCTGGCTTACGGTCCCGTGGTGCGAACAACTTTCCAGGTCAGCCGGAGATATTGGGAGGACGAGGGACTCAACGGTTTTGGATCGTCTGATAAGAATTTTGAAGTCTGGCATCCCACCTACGGCAAGCCCGGCCATCGGGGCCTGCTGCAAGCCTATGCTTACGAGGATTGCGCGCGTCATCTGGACCAACTCAGCGAGGACGAAAGGGTCGAACGCTTAATCGGTGACATGGATGAAGTCCATCCCGGCCTGCGGCAGCACCTGGAGACAGTGGTGACAAAGTCCTGGGCCAACGACCCATGGCAGAAGGGCGCGTTCGTCGTCTATCATCCCCACCAGCAAAAGTGGTATCCGGACATTTGCCGGCGCGAAGGAAAAATATGGTTCGCTGGCGAACATGCTTCGCCGTGGCCAGGATGGATGCAGGGTGCCATCGCTTCGGGGATCAAGGCGGCCAGAGAAGTCAACGCAGTCAATATGTAGCCAGCCAATCCTCACTGATAGCCTGCTGTTCTCAAGTAGAATAGGACATTGCGCCGCATGCTTACCACACTTAGCCGCCTCACTCCCCTTCCGTGGACCGAACCAAGCATTCATATTGTCCGGAGCAACCCATGCGCCAACTGACGCGGATTCTCCGTTATCTGTTGCCGTATGCGTGGCAATTCATTCCCTCAGTTCTCCTGCTTGCTGGTGTCGGATTTTTGGACGCATTTCGTGTGCTGCTGGTTGGCCCGGTGCTGGACCGCGTGTTGAATCCGTCTTCTGGTTCGGACAACATTCTTCTATTTACCATTCCCCACACCCATCACACGATTTACCTGCAGAAATTCGTCCCCTCACATTTTCACAATGCGTGGACGATTGTTGCCTTCGCTTTCGTAGGTTCCACAATCCTGAAAGGCCTGTTTGATTACGCGGGAACGTATTTGGTGAATTACGCGGGTTACGGGCTGATCACCGATCTGCGCAATTCGCTTTACAGTTCAATCCTGCGTCGCTCGGCGGCGTTTTTCCAGAAGCACACCACCGGCACTCTGATTTCCACAATTGTCAGCGACGTCGAGCGAGTGCAGTTTGCCATGTCGAGCGTGCTGGCGGAATTTCTGCAGCAATTCTTCACCTTCCTGTTTACCGCGGCCGTGGTAATCGTGCTGGGCAGAAATCTGGCGTGGTTGCTTCTGTTGTTTGTGCCAGTAATTGTATTTTCGGCAACCAAGATCGGCCGCCGCGTGCGCCACACTACCCGCCGCGGACAGGACAATCTCGCTGATATTCAAAACATTCTGCATGAGACCATCACCGGCAACCGCATCGTGAAAGCCTTCGGCATGGAAGCCTGGGAGTTTGCCCGGTTCCGCAGGGCGGCGCGACGCCTGTTCCGCGCCAATCTGCGCTCGGTTGCCGCCGCTGCGATCAGTTCGCCGCTGATGGATATTTTTGGCGCCGTCGCAATCGCCTTGCTCCTGCTGCTGGGCCGCAAACAGATCGTTCATGGCTGGATGACACCGGGGATTTTTGTCGCCTTCATCATCGCGGTGTTTAAGCTCTACGATCCTGTACGCAAGTTCGCTCTCTTCCACAATAATTTCCAGCAGGCCCTCGGCGCCTCGTCAGAGATTTTCAAGTTCATCGATGTCCATGACGAAGTGCAAGATAAGCCCGGCGCTCCCGCACTGCAGCCCTTCTCGAAAAGAATCAGTTTCCACGATGTTTGCTTTTGCTACGAATCGGATGGAGTGCAGCGCGAAGTCCTGCACAATATCAACCTCGAAGTAAAGGCTGGCGAAATCCTGGCGCTGGTTGGATCAAGCGGATCGGGAAAGAGCACTCTGGTTTCGCTCATTCCACGTTTTTTTGATGTAACCTCAGGAAAGATCGCGATTGATGGTCACGACCTTCGCGACGTCTCTGTGGTTTCCGTCCGCTCTCAAATCGGGGTGGTCACCCAGGAAACCGTCCTCTTTAATGACACCTTGCGCAACAACATCGCGTATGGGCAACCGAGCGTCTCCCAACAAGAGGTGGAAACCGCAGCCCGTGCGGCACTGGCACATGATTTCATCATGGAGCTGCCAGCGGGATACGAGACTGTCATCGGCGAGAAAGGCGTGCGCCTTTCCGGCGGCGAGCGCCAGCGTATTGCCATCGCCCGGGCTTTGCTGAAGAACGCGCCCATCCTGATTTTGGACGAAGCGACGTCGGCGCTGGACAGTGAATCCGAGTCGCTGGTGCAATCCGCCCTGCAAAATTTGATGTCGGGACGCACCGTGGTCGTTATCGCCCACCGCCTTTCCACCGTGCGCCGCGCTGATCGAATCGTCGTGCTCGAAAACGGGACCATCAGTGATATTGGAACGCACGAGCAGCTAATGCAGAATCTCGGCACCTACCGCAGGCTCTACGATCTTCAGTTCATCGACGTGGACGCGCCACGAGTGGGGGCGCAGGCATAATGGAAGATGCCGGAACGCTCTGATGCCGATCAGGTCAATGACGGGCTTTGCGCAAGTCAAGGGACACCTCAACGACAATCTGGCGTTCAGCCTTTCCATAAAATCGGTGAATCACCGTTTCCTCGACTTACACTTCCGGCTGCCGGCAAACTCAGACGCGCTGGAAATGAATTTGCGCCGCGTCCTCAAAGAGAAACTCGCGCGCGGTCACATAGATGTGAATCTCTCGCTTGAGCAAGCTGGCGCCGCCCCATTCGCGTTGAATCGCCAGTTGGTATCGGCTTACGTTCAGGCATTCCGAGCCGCCGCGGCAGAGACTGGCATCGCCGCCGAACCCGACCTCAACGCAGTGCTTCGCCTTCCCGGCGTGCTGGACTCCGTCACTGCCCCGGCTGAAGAGGAACTTGCTCCCGCCGTGCTCGCCAAACTCGACGAAGCCCTTCGCCAACTCAATCACATGCGCGAAGAGGAAGGCCGAGGAATGGATCGGGAACTGCGCGAGCGAATGGCCCATCTGCAAGCCGCTTGCCTGGAAGTCAGCAAACATCGCGAAACCGTGCTGAAGACTTATTCTGAACGTCTGCGATCGCGCATGCAGGAATGGCTAGGTGCGTCCGTTGACCCCGACCGCATACTGCAGGAGGCCGCACTGCTCGCCGACCGCAGCGACATTCAGGAAGAGCTCGTCCGTTTAGAAAACCATGTGCAACATTTTCTTGGACTGTTGGATACGCCCGACGAAGTCGGGAAGAAGCTGGACTTTCTGCTGCAGGAAATGAATCGCGAGGCCAACACGCTGCTGTCCAAGACCTCTGGCCTGTCCGGAGACGCCGTCCGCATTACTGAAGCAGGACTGGCGATGAAAGCCGATATCGAAAAAGCGCGCGAGCAAGTGCAAAACATCGAATAAATGACTACTGTCTTCATCATCTCGGCGCCCTCCGGTTCAGGTAAGTCCACGCTTGTTAAAAAGGTGCGGGACATCGTTCCCAACTTAGAATTTTCAATTTCCTACACCACGCGTAATCTTCGCGGCGCAGAGGAGAACGGCCGCGAGTACTACTTCATCAGCCGGGAAGAGTTCGAGAAGATGGTCCGCAATGACGAGTTCCTGGAGCACGCAGAGGTTTTCGGAAACTACTATGGCACCGCGCGCACGTTTCTTCGGAAAGCGGAAAATGATGCTACCGACCTGCTGCTGGATATTGATGTCCAGGGTGCGGAGCAGATCAAGGGAAAGCTTCCCGAGGCAGTCAGCATTTTCATCCTCCCTCCGAATCGTAGCGAACTCGAGCGGCGGCTGCGTGAACGTGGTCAGGATGACGAAGAAACCATTCAGCGGCGGCTCAGCACCGCCCGTCGCGAGATTGAGAATTACGCCAAATACGACTATATTTTGGTGAACGATCGCCTGCCGGATTCCGTTGATCTGCTGGAAGCCATTCTTCTTTCAGAACGGCTGAAGCGGAGCGGAAAGGCCGATGCGGCTCTGAGTGCAAAAGCGGAGATGTGCCGCCTCGAAAAAATGCGCGAGAGGCTTCGACCTATTTTGCAATCTTTCCGAGAAACCGCCGCTCGAGGCGGGCAGTGATGCAGGGAGAATCCAATGAAGTTGATTGACGGCTTTGACAGTAATTATCGGTACATCCTGGTGGCCGCGCGCCGCGCTCGCCAACTACAGGGCGGAGCGCCACCAGTGATCGATACGCATTCGCGTAAGCCCTGCAGAATTGCGCAGGACGAGATCAAGGCGGGCAAGGTGAAGTGGGTCATCCCCGAAGTCCCACCCTCCCCGGTTGACGTTGCCAGCGAAATGCTCGATAAGGCGATCGGGCAAGATAGTTAGATGTCAGTAGAGACGTAGCTCCGCTACGCCTCGGCTATGGATCGCTATCTGCCGTGTTGGCAAGAGGTAGCAAGCTACGTCTCTACGATCACAATTATGAAAGTCGCTCTCGGAGTATGTGGCGGAATCGCTGCTTATAAAGCAGCCGAAATCGTCCGCTTGCTGAAAGACCGGGGCATTCGCGTTCAGGTCATCATGACCGCCTCCGCCCAGGAGTTTGTTCGTCCTCTGACCTTCGCTGCGCTTTCCGGAGAAAAAGTCATTACGTCAATGTTTGAAGCGGCCGCCGATGCCGAGCCAAACATAGATTCCGCGGTCGAGCACATTGCTGTGGCGCAAGCCATTGATGCCTTGATCATCGCTCCCGCAACTGCAGATATTCTGGCGAAGTTCGCCCAGGGAATTGCCAACGATTTCTTGACAACGCTGTACCTGGCCACGACGGCGCCCGTTGTAGTCGCTCCTGCCATGAACGTGAATATGTGGGACCATCCCGCCACGCAGGAGAATCTCCAACTCCTTCGCAAGCGCGGAGTAAAGATCGTGGAACCAGGCAGCGGATATCTCGCCTGCGGAATGACCGGTCCTGGAAGGCTTGCTGAAAATGAAGCGGTTGTCGCGGCCACACTCGAAGCCCTCGGCGCGGCGCAGGACCTGGCGGGTGAAACTGTGCTGATCACCGCCGGCCCAACGCGCGAAAAGATTGATCCAGTGCGTTATCTCACTAACCGTTCCAGCGGTCGCATGGGATACGCGCTGGCGGAAGCCGCTCTACGCCGGGGCGCGCGCGTTTTGCTGGTCAGCGGTCGCACAGCCGTGAAGCCTCCTTCACTTGCAGAAGTAACCTGGGTGGAGTCCGCTGGAGAAATGCAGGAGGCAGTGCTGCGGCTTTTGCCGGAGGCGTCCATTGTTATCAAGGCCGCTGCGGTTGCGGATTACACGGTGAGCCACCCGCCCGATCAAAAAATCAAACGCATTGGCCCTGTAACGCTTGCACTCGAGCCGACCACCGATATCCTCGCTGAAATCTCCCGCCGCAAGACATCGCAAATCGTGATCGGCTTCGCCGCCGAAACTCAGAACGTGATTGAGAATGCCCGCAAAAAGCTGGTCTCCAAATCCCTTGACGCGATCGTAGCCAATGACGTTTCTCGGGAGACTATCGGCTTCGACTCAGAACGCAACGCCGTGACCATCATCACCGGTTCGGAAACAATTACCGTGCCGGAAACCAGCAAATGGGAAGTTGCGCAGCGGGTGCTCGACCAAGTGGTGCGCCTTAAGGCACGCAAGAAGTCGGTCGCCGTACCGAATTGAGCCAGCATTCAGTGGGTTTGGCTGAATGCTGAGTGCTGAGTGCTCTGCCATCAATGCTGCAAACTGACCTTCCCCGATGTGCTCGTCCTTGGATCGACCTGCAGAACGTAAGCATCCGATCCCGACACGGCATACATCACCAAGTTAAGACCTGAGTTATTGAAGCTGGCCAGTACGCGGCCGTTGCTGGAAACGTTGTAGCTCCCCGAAAGCGGTCCCGGACTCGTCACTCCTCCTGAATTCGAGGCATTCACCAGTTCAGTCAGCGCCAACCTGTTCGAGCCGTCGAATTGCAGCGGGCCGATCCGGGCAAGCTCCTCCAGTGGCTGTGAGAAATCAATTCCGTTCATGACCATCGCAAATTGCCCTTTCAGCGTGGAAGCCGAAAAGGAGTTCGTAGTCTGCAAGTCCGCGGTCCCGTCCTCAACCGCGTTCGCGTTGTCGTTCAGGAAAAAGGCTCGTGATGGGCTGACCATCCAAAACACCTGTGTAGTCGTTCCCGAGCAAGTCGATCCAGAAAGAGTCGTGATATCCACCCGCCCATTGGAACTCGCGCTAAAGCAACTCGACAAGGGGATGCTTGCCGAGTAAGTCCCATCCTGCACCGCATCCTCAACCCCTGAAATTGTCCCGCTGCCGCCGCCGGAGGGAGTCGCCGTGAACTGTCCAACCGTCGCTACTCCATAGGGGACGCTAGTCTCTCCGCTGCTGCCGAAGGCAAAATTGCCGGAGAGTCCATTTCCCACAGCGCCGGTCTGAACCTCCGCGCTTCCTGCGCCGACCGCGCCGGCATTGCTGACCAAAAGAGCAATCTTCCCGCTATTCACAACGTAGTAAATCAGGCTGGTCGTGAACGCCCCACTGTCCACCAAAGTCGCAGTACCGCGTCCAAGAGTGGCCGGAGCGCTGAATGATCCCCCAGTCAGGTTAAACGTCCCAACATTCCCTCCCAGGTTCTCGTCCATCTGCCCACTGACCGCGCCGCTCGCAATTGTAACTGCACCCACCTCGGAGGCCGATGAATTGGCCGCTGGCGCGCTCGCAGGCTGATGCAACCGGAAAACAAACGTGCCATTGGGAGTGGTGGCAGCAGCGGTTGAATCCTGCAACTCGGCAACGCCTGCGCCATCGACCGTACTGCCTCCCTCCATTAGAAAAATCCTCGAAGAACTCACCAGAGTTACGAACAGGGTCACTTGGCCGAAAACTGGTGAATTAAACGTGATAGAACCCGTGCCATCGCTACCAATCGAATAGGAACCGGTATAGGTAAACCGCGGGCTGCCGCTGGTATCGTCACTCCCGGCGGTGATGCGTCCCGCCCCATCGGCGGTAAACGCCCCAACTTCTCGAAAGGGACTACCATTTAACAGTGAAAACCCTTCGATCTGGTACACGTACGTGCCCTGTACACTGGCAAGGGAATAGTTCCCGGTGGTGTGCGACAAATTCACCCCGTTGCCAGAACCGCAGCCTACGGCGGCTACCAGCAAGAGTATCGTCAGACCAAAGCACAACTTTGTGGCAAGAGATCCGGATGAATACAAGCGCGTGCTCCTTGGCCCTAGGGTGACTTTGTTGACGCAGGATCTATTCAGGAATTCTAACCCCGGTCGCTAAGGAAAGTTGTTTGCTGTAAGTAAAGATTTGAGGGCTTGTAACGCAGTGGGTGCTTATTTCGCGGTTGCTTCAATCTGCACCGGCGAAATCGGCTTCTTGACCAATGGGCGTACCCAAACAACAACGCGGTACGCGAGCAACAAGGCCAGAATCGCTCCATATTCAAGAGGTTCGCGGATATCGGCCTTCACCAGCCACAAATAGTGGATTACACCCGCGATTGCGCTTGCGTAAATCAGCCGATGCAAAGCCAGCCAGCGTTTCCCTCCCAACCGCCTTATCCACCCCGCCGTTGAAGTCACCGCAAGCGGGATCAGCAGAACAAACGCAGTAAATCCAATGGTGATGAATTTACGTTTTGCGACGTCGGCCAGGATTTCGTGGAGATTGAAGAACTTGTCCAGCCAAATATAGGTGGTGAAGTGCAGACAGCCATAGAAAAACGCGAAGAGCCCGAGCATACGCCGGAACTTGATCAAAGCCGGCAAGTTCAGCAGCTTTCTCAGAGGAGTAATCGCCAGGGTGATGAGCAGCAACCTCAGAGTCCAGTCCCCGGTCACATGCGTAATCTTCTCAATAGGGTTGGCGCCAAGACCGATTCCCCACGTGCTCATGTCACCAGGCGTCGGGCCAAAGAACTTCCACAGCAGCACTGCAAACGGCACCAGGCAGACAACGAAGACCCCGACTTTAATCCAGCGAATCATGAACGACTCAGCTCGTGTAGCCCCGGACGCCCCCGTCCGGGGTTGGTCAAATATCGCGCCAAAGAGTGTAGCGAAGAAGGCCCGGGCTAACACCATCGCTGCGCTGGCCAAACGACCAACAGCCAACGACCGCTTTAATAATGTTTCCTCAAATCCATGCCGGAATACAATCCCGCAACCTGATCATACCCATTGAACATCAGCGTGCGACGCGGACGGAACTCGCCGAGCCGCCGCTCAGATGCCTGGCTATGATAAGTGTCGACATCAGGATTCACGTTGGAATAGAAACCATATGCCGCCGCATTCGCTAGGTTCCACGTCGTCATCGGCTGTTTTTCAATGAATCGTATCCGCACAATCGCCTTGGCGCTCTTGAAGCCGTATTTCCACGGAATGACAACCCGCAGCGGCGCGCCATCCTGATTTGGCAGCTCTTCCCCATACATTCCGAAACACAAAAGCGCCAGCGGATGCATGGCCTCATCCAGGCGCAGCCCTTCGACGTATGGCCACTCCAGCACATTGCGTCTCTGCCCAGGCATCTGCTTGAGATCGTAGATTGTCGTGAACTCCACAAATTTTGCCTTGCCCAACGGCTCGGCTCGCTTAATCAGCTCACTCAGCGAGAACCCAATCCAAGGCACAACAATGGACCATCCCTCGACACAGCGATGACGATAGATTCGCTCTTCCGGCGCCGCGAACTTTATGATCGAGTCCACATCCAGGACTTGCTTCTTCTTGACTGCGCCATCTATGGTGACCGTCCACGGCCGCGTTTTGAAATTTTTTGCGAGGCTGGCGGGCTCTTCTTTCTCGGTCGAGAACTCGTAGTAATTGTTGTAATGCGTCACATCCACGAACGGCGTGATTTTCTCGTTCGTGGAAAACGCGCTCTTCTGGATCCCGTCAATCTTCTGGCCGGCAAAGGCCGGCGATGGTGTTATCAGATTCTTGAGGCCAAATCCCGTAGCTGCTGCAGCGCCGGTCAATGCGATCCCCGCCAGAAATTTGCGGCGATTCAAATAAAGTTCTTTCGGCGTGATCTCGGACGACCTAATTTCCTCCGGCTTCTTGATTAGCACAGACAACTCCATTATGGATGTACGCGGTTCTACTTATCTTAGATGTTAGAGATTCCCGCCGGCGCGAAAAGTTACGGGCTGGCTGTCATCCCGAACCCGCCCGCCGAAGGAGGGCAGGAGAGGGACCTAACGTCGATTGGGCCTAACGATTGCAGTCCGGCTACGCCCATGCCAGCAGCATGCGGCATATTGCTCTCTCGAATACGCTGGTGGTGATGCACGCGCGTCATGAGGAGATTTCGTTACCAGGTTCAAAGGATTAATGCCAAAGACGCTCATCGCGCTACTTCTAATCTCTCACCGACCCAGCGCAAGCAGTTCGCAGGTCCTCTTTATAGCTTCTCGTTGCAACGGGTCCCGCGCGAGAAACTCGAATCCATGACGCAGTCCATCACGATACCGCACCAGGGCCCGCAGTTTCAGCGGCGTCCCGCTGCCGGGAATGGTAAGTTCCAGGGTCGCCACCTCTCCCGGCTTCAGCTCCCCGGTGAGAGTTATTCCAATTCCATCCTGTCCAAACTCGATTGAGCGGCCCCAAAGTTCGATTGGAGCATCCGGACGAAAAACTTTGGCCGACACTCGAATATCGAGGGGGTAGCGCGGGAAGCGCCGCTGCATGGCCGGGTCTGTCCGACTTGTGCCCATTGGCTACGAACTCTCTTTCCTAATGGCGCTACCCCTCCGCGCCGCCTCATCTTAAGATTCTTACTACCACGATTCTTAGCTTAGATTGTTAATGAATGGTCCCTCGTGCCTCAATCCCTCTGCACCAGCAGAGTAACAGTGCCTGTCATGATCCACACGCTCCAGAGCAGAATGCATCTAAATTCAGCCCGAAATGTGGGTTTGCCGGAACGCGGGGTGTAAACGGATCCCGCTCCACTTCCAAGTTAGCTTGAAAAGGACACTCGAAAGACAAGTTGCGTGAGAATCAGACCACCATCCGCGTTTCTCCTCTTGCCATTTCTGGTTGTTGGTAGTGGTGTCGCGCAAACCGCCGCCCCGCCCCAGTCTGCGGAAGCGCATTCCCTGACAGTTGCAGTTGGCGACGAAAACAATGTCCCCGTGGCCGCAGCACGTGTCGCGCTTGAAAGCCAAAGTGGTAGCAGAAGATGTGAAACCGATGTCGCTGGCCGCTGCCAGTTCCGAAATTTATCCGAGAATACGTGGCGGCTCAGCGTCGAAAAGGAGGGTTTCTACATCCTCACTCTGCCGGCGGTGCAGAAATCCGGCGTCCTCGAAATTAGTCTGACTCACCAGCAGGAAATTCGTGAGACGGTCGATGTGGTCGAATCCGCGCCCGCGATCGATCCTTCGCAGGTCTCATCTCAGGAGCAACTCAGCGGTATTGATATCACGAACATTCCGTATCCAAACACTCGCGACTACCGTCACGCGCTGAATTTCATCCCCGGCATAGTGCTGGACGAGAACGCACGGCCCCACTTGGCAGGATCAGAGACCTATCAAATGTCGACCTTGCTCGATGGATTCAATGTGACCCAACCGGCCAGCGGCGAGTTGCTGGTGCGCGTCAGCACTGACGCACTGCGCTCGGTCAGCGTGGAAACTAGCCGGCTTCCTGCCGAGTACGGTAAAGGCCCGGCCGGAGTTCTCGCTCTTCACACCGGAATCGGCGATGATCATTATCGTTTCGCCGCCACAAACTTTTTTCCTTCGTTCCAGAACAAGAAAGGCTGGGCCCTCGACAAGGTTGATCCACGGTTCACTGTTTCCGGCCCGATCAAGAAAGGAAAGATCTGGTTCTTCGATGGACTTGACGGTGAATACGACAATGTAGTGGTTCCGGACCTGCCGCCCGGCGAAGATGCTGACACCGTCTGGCGCTTCGGCAACCTTGCCAAGGTCCAAGCAAATATAACTCGCAGCGACATTGTGACTACCAGTTTCCTGGTGAACCGTCTGCATGATGACCATTTCAAACTTTCAACCCTCGCCCCGGCGACGACCACACCGGAAGATAGCGAAAATGTTTACGTGGCTTCGATTAAGGAGCAGCATTCGTTTTCCGCAGAGAAGCTGTTCGAATTGGGCTTCTCATTTAATCAATACGGCTTCGAGCAAACTCCGCTCGGCGGCATGCCATACGTGCTCACGCCTGATCGGGCGCAAGGGAGCTACTATCTTCACGCACGAACCCTGGCCGACCGCTGGCAAGCAGTGGCGCGTTTGTATATTCCGCGCGAGTGGCATGGCCGCCATGATTTTCTCTTCGGCGCCGACATTGATCGTCTCACTTACCACCAGCTCTTCTCGCGTAGCCCGATTTCATCTCTGCGCAGCGACGGCTCACTCGCGCTCCACTCGACCTTTTCCGGCGGTGGGTCCTCTGCCATCTACAACACCGAACTCAGCGCCTACGCGCAGGACCGTTGGTTCCTAACCTCGCGTTTTTTGATTGAACCGGGAATTCGCTTCGATTGGGACGAAATTGTGCGCCGGCCTCTCCTCTCGCCGCGGCTGGCTGGCACTTACGTGCTGGACGACGCTGGCAACACAAAGATTTCCGCGGGCATCGGAATCGTCTATGAATCGACGAATTTGTCTCTGATCGCCGCTCCACTCGCAGGATCGAGGAGCGACATCTTCTACGACCCTGGGGCAAATCCCACATCCACGTTTCTCACAACCTTTGCCGCGAATCTTAGCGCTGTTCGCGCGCCACGCTTTGTGAATTGGAGTGTCGCGCTAGAGCGAAAGCTTCCGGCGCAGATTTTCCTGAAAGCGGAATTCCTTCAGCGGAATGGCTCGGATGGATTCGTGTACAACACCATCGCCAACGCGAACAGCACGAGTTTCTTTCTGCAAAATACTCGCCGCGACCGCTATGACGCTTTCAAGGTTGACTTGCGCCGCACATTCAGCAAGAGCTACGTCATTACCGCCTCTTACACTCGCTCCAGTTCGCGATCCAACCAGGTGCTCGACTATTCCCTCGATAATCTGACCATCAGCCCTCAGGTCGCCGGACCTTATCCCTGGGACGCTCCCAATCGCTTCATTTCCTGGGGATGGCTGCCCTTGTTCAAAGGCTTCGATGTCGGCTACTCCTGCGAAGCCCGTACCGGGTTCCCCTTTACGGTGATCAACTCCCAGCGACAACTGGTTCAACCTCCAGGGGCGCATCGTTTTCCCCAGTACTTCGCGCTCAACCTGCACCTTGAAAAGCGATTCCATTCTTTAGGTTTCTATTGGGCGCTGCGTGGCGGATTTGACAACATCACCAATCGACAGAATGCGTTTGTGGTAAACAACGTTGCAGACTCACCCAATTTCTTGACTTTCAGCGCCTTCGACCGGCGCGCCTTTACCGCGAGAATCCGATTCCTCGGACGTAAATAGCAACCCTGAGTTCCTGACCCTCTACCTGGAAGTTATTACCCACCGCAACGGAGGTGAACCCGTGCCGACCTTCTGCTAACCTACACAAAACACAGCTTCGGCCTACGTTGGCACAGGAAATGCAGCTTACCAGCGCAACACAGCTTTTTCGAGGTGATGAATATGGAAGCTCAGGTTCAAGATTGGCGCGCGCTTTCGGAAGCAGCCAGCCGTGAGCAAGATCCAGAAAAGCTCATCCGTCTGGTGGAGGAATTGAATCGTATCCTGCTCAGTCGCGAGACTCGGCAGAAACGCAACTCCTTTACCAACTAAGTTTTTCCACCGCCTAGGGCCACTTCGTCTCGCTCTACCTCTCGTTGAGTTCACACCAGCTACGTGCAAATCAGCAGTGATTCATGGACAATAGAAGAAGTTGTCAGTGGCCCGTGGTTAGTGGTCAGTGGACAGTCACTGACAATTGACCACTGGCAACTGACCACTGACTCTCATGAATCGTTCTGATTGAGCTAATCATCTTTACAACCCGGAGGAAGAATTATGGCGCACGAATTACCCTCTTTGCCGTATGACTATTCCGCCCTCGAGCCCGTGATTGACACGCAGACCATGAAGCTTCACCACGACATGCATCACGGCGCATACGTGAAAAATCTGAATGCGGCGCTGGAGAAACATCCCAACTTAAATTCGAAAAGCCCAGAAGATCTGATCCGCGACCTTAGCTCTGTTCCAGAAGATATCCGCAGCGCGGTCCGCAACAATGGCGGCGGCCACGTGAACCATAGCATGTTCTGGAAAATCATGAAGCCGAAAGGTGGCGGCGATCCGTCCGGTCCGGTCGCCGATCTAATCAAGAAAACGTTCGGCAACTTCAACGACTTCAAAACCAAATTTAACGACGCCGGAGTCAAACAATTCGGCAGCGGATGGGTGTGGCTCGCAGGCAAACCCGGTGGCGAGGTTCAAATAATCAGCACACCGAACCAGGACAATCCCATTTCTCAGGGCTTGTACCCGATTTTCGGTAACGATGTCTGGGAGCATGCCTACTACTTGAAATACAACAACCGTCGTCCCGAGTATCTCGCAGCCTGGTGGAACGTCGTGAACTGGGAAGAAATCAACCATCGCTACGAAACATTCAAATCCGGCAAGCTGGAACCCGCACTAGCGGCAAGGTAAAGGTTGTCTGGTTGTGTGGGGCGGGCGCCCTCGCCCGCCTTTCTTCTTTATATCCACGATTCCGAATCAGACGCAGGCAATAACGAACTACCGACGGCATCGAATAGCAATGCCACCGCCCGATATCCTCATTCTTGGCGCAGGCGCATCCGGCCTCTCCGCAGCCATAGAGCTTGCCCGTGCCGGTCTCCGTATCGAAATTCTGGAAGCCCGCGACCGAGTTGGCGGCCGCATCTTCACCCAGCATGATCCCAATGTCAATCATGCCGTTGAGCTCGGAGCCGAATTCGTCCACGGCCTCGCTCCTGAAACCTGGCTGCCGCTGCAGCAGAACAATGTGCCCGTAACAGAAGTTGAAGGCGAACTCTGGTGCTCGATGAACGGCAAGCTACAACCCTGCAACTTCTTCGCTCAGACAGAAGAAATTCTCGCAGCCATGGACGACCAGTCGCCGGACGAATCCTTCCTCGATTTTCTAGCCCGCCGCTTCCCCGGTCGTGAGCACGATGAGGCTAAACAGTGGGCCACCGGCTACGTCAGCGGATTCAACGCCGCCGACCCTGCCCAGGTAAGCGTTCAGTGGCTGGTGCACAACCGGCGCGCTGACGAACAGATCGAAGGCGACCGCGCCTTTCGCATCGCAGGCGGATATCAGACGCTACTAAACCTCTTTCAGAATGAACTGAATTCTCTTGGTGTCCCAGTGCAGCTGAACACAGTCGCCCGAAGGGTCGACTGGCGCCCAGACTTTGTTGAAATGACCGCCCACACTGAAGTCGGAGACAGCACTTTTAAGGCTTCGCGTGCTCTGATTACTCTGCCACTTGGCGTGCTGCAAGCGGTGCCGGGTTCAGTCCTCTTCCATCCCGACTTGCCGCGAGAGAAACAATTTGCACTACAAAAACTTGCCATGGGAAAAGTGGTTCGCGTTACGCTTTGTTTCCGCGACCGATTCTGGCAAAGCCTGCGTCCGACCGGCCAAGATTTAGCGAGGGAAGATACAGCCAGGAAAGATGCGGCCAGAGAAGACAAGACTCTCACGAATCTAAGCTTCCTCTTTTCCCATGACGACCTCTTCCCAACCTGGTGGACGCAGATGCCATTGCCCCTCCCCGTGATCAGCGGGTGGGCGCCGGCCCAGTCTGCGGAACACCTCAGCGGAATGAGCGAGCACCAGATCATTGAGAAAGCCATGGCATCGCTCAGCGGGCTACTCCGATTGGAACAATCTGAGGTCGAATCCCAACTCACCGCCTACTTCCACGACTGGGATTCAGACCCGTTCTCCCGCGGCGCATACAGCTACGCGAAAGTTGGAGGCGAAGGCTGCCAGCAAACCCTCGCTGCGCCGATTGAGAACACATTGTTTTTCGCGGGAGAAGCCACCGATACCGGCGGCCACAATGGCACCGTCCACGGCGCAATCGCCAGCGGAAAGCGTGCCGCCAAAGAAATTCTAGGTGCTTCTAGATGACTAGCTTGAACCGTAAATGTTTTTTTCGAAGATTCTCTCACACCGAATCCTGCCGGGAACTAAGTTCGTATCCCACGCCCCTGATGGTGTGAATTAGACGCCGGCCGAATCCATTATCCACTTTGCGGCGCAGGTAATTGACATAGACATCAATCACATTCGTGCCCGTATCGAAAGACAGGTTCCAGACATGCTCGATGATCATCGCCCGCGTAAGCCGCCGGCCGGCATTCAACATCAGGTACTCGAGCAATCCGAACTCTTTCGATGTAAGCTCGATCCTCTTGCCGGCGCGCTCGACCTTGCGCTCAACCCGGTCAAGCTTGAGGTCTTCTACTGCAAGCACGGAAGCAGCGGGAAGATGACTGCGCCGTAGCAACGCCCGGATTCTGGCTGACAGCTCCGAAAAAGCGAAAGGCTTCCCCATGTAGTCGTCGGCACCCAAGTCCAGGCATTGCACCCGGTCTTCCACGCGATTTCTGCTGGTCAAAACCAGGATGGGCATACTAGGCTCCCGGGTGCGCAGATGCGGTAATATGGCAACGCCGTCCACACGCGGTAAGTTAAGGTCAAGCATCAGCAGGTCGTAGTCCATCTCCCCTGCCGTCGCCCGTGCCTGCTCCCCGTCACCAGTGACATCAACGGCATAGTGCTCCGCCTCAAGACCTTTTCTTACAAAGCTTGCCAACGCCGCATCATCTTCTGCAATCAGAACGCGCATAGGGTTATTAGAGCCGGCTCATTTCTACGGCACCTGCTTGCTTGCGGCAAGACACGAATGGCTCTGCGCTGGACACGAACAAAGCTGGCCACGGATCACACGGATTTACACGGATTCGGACCAATTCGAATCAGCGCGCGCCCTTGAAGCTCGATCGCTAGACCTGTGAAATCCGTAGCTGGTTGATGGTTCCATTGAATTTCAATCCGTGTGAATCCGCGCAAATCCGTGGCCAGTTTTTGACGTTGTGCGCGAACCTCCGCCGCCACTCGCCCCGGCACCGAGCTGCGAGAGGATAATTAGAGCAGCCCCATGGAGTTTTTGAATAAGCGGACCATCCAATTCATCTTCCTGCCCGGAGGATTTATCCTTCTTGGCGCAGTACTTCTCCTCGATACCTCGTGGATCGCGATTTCCAGCCCCGGCGTCACCTTCTTCTACTACGCGGTGGGTATCGCGGCTGCGTTGCTGGCCTGGAGATTTCACTCCACCCGCATTCTTTTCTCCGTAGTCGTTCTGCTCCTGGCGCACTATGCCATCGAACGCTCTGCCCAAGGCCACACGGTTTTGACGGGCCCCGGACGAACTGCGTTTGAAGCTGTGGGCCTCTTACTCCCGCTCAATTTTGTTTTCCTGACATTTTTCCCCGAGCGAGGTTCCGAAGGCCGCACCCTGACCTGGTTTCTGGCGCTGCTCTTTTTCGAATCGGTATTTGTAGGCGTGGCAGCGCGCCCCGAACAACCAATGCCGGCGTTCTTGCACTTCTCGCTAATCCGCTCTATTCACTACCCCCTGCCGCAACCCGCATTGTTGGCTTTCGTGGCCGCGCTCGGCTTGCTGATAGTCCGTTTGGTACGCTTCCACAAGCCCATCGAAAGCGGGATGTTCTGGTCTCTGATTGCCGCATGGCTGGGACTTAATGCGGGCGGGGCGGGAAAGATTGGCACCGCTTACTTCGGAACCGCCGCCCTGGCGCTGGCCAGCTCGATCATCGAAAACTCTTATTCCCTCGCATATCGTGACGAACTCACCGGCCTCTCCTCGCGCCGCGCCTTTAATGATGCGCTACTCCGTTTGAAGGCCCCTTATGCGGTTGCTGCGGTTGACATAGATCGCTTCAAAAGTGTGAACGACACCTATGGGCACGATACCGGCGATCAGGTGCTCCGGCTGGTTGCATCGAAACTCTCGCGAGTCGGCGGCGGAAGCGAGGCTTTTCGCGTGGGAGGTGAGGAATTTTCGATTCTCTTTCCAGGTCGCACTGCAAAAGAAGTGGTGGACTACCTGGAACTGCTGCGACTCAACATTGAGAACTCCGCATTCCGCCTTCGTAGCGGAGAAGAACGCCGCAAAATTTCGCGTACTGCCGACCGCCGGGTCGGAGCAAAGCGCGCACCCGCACGTCGCCCGCCGGACCAGTCTATGTTGTCAGTCACGATCAGCATTGGCGTAGCAGAGTCACAACCGAAGTCGGCCATCGAAGATGTGCTGCGACACGCGGACGAAGCCTTGTACAGGGCCAAGCGAACCGGAAGAAACCGGATCGAAACCGCGGCGGCGGCGCCCCGAAAGACTGTCAGAGCGGCAAAGTCGAGAAAGCCGGCGCAGCTGTAGGCGACTGAGAACGCAACGAGGAAGCTTGGAGCATGCTTCATGAGCGGGACAAACGAAAATGGGTGGAGCGGGGCTTCCAGCCCTGCATTACGGACACCAGAAGTTAGGCTTCAGCGGCTGAGGTACTTTGCTTCAGGGGAAGCGCAGGATAGAAGAAAAGTTAACGCACTTCGAACCAGCCGCAACGCGGCGGAAGAATACAGCCCAGGGCGCTTGCCCTGGGTGCAGGTGGAAAACGAGCAAGCCCTGAAAGGGCGAAAGACCATTTTGCGAAGCAAGCCTTAAAGGCTTCAGCGCAAGCCTAACTCCCCGCCGCCTTATTTCGCCGATTACGCTCAATCGCTATATCCACAATTTCCCCAATCAACTGGGTGTACGAACGTCCCGACTTCTTCGCTGCCATCGCGAACTCATGTTTGCTGGACAACCAGGGGTTCGGGTTCGCCTCAATTACATAAACCTCGCCCTCGGGAGTAAGCCTCATGTCAATACGCCCGTAATCCCGCAGCTTTACTGCTCGATAAGCCGCCAACGCGGTTTCCGTCAGCTTCTGCACGGTTGCCTCATCCAAATCTTCCGCGATCTTCGACTTGGTTAACTTGTAAGCACGCGAGTCCTTTTCGAATTTAACGGCGCGGCTGGCGATCTTGGGCGTGCCTTCCGGAAGCTTCGACAGATCAAGCTCGACAAGAGGAAGCACTTCGGTGTGTTCATAGCTGCCGAGAATTGCGGCATAAATCTCGCGCCCCTCAATGTATTCCTCAATCAGGGCTGGCGAGTCGAACTCGTTCTGCACGTACTCAACCCGCTCCATCAGTTCCTTGATCCCTGTTACAACCGCCTCGGCATCGATTCCGATCGAGCCATCTTCGGACTGCGGCTTCACGATGAGGGGAAATTTCACATCGTGGGCATGGTCGATATTTCCGCGATACGAGGTCGCGAAAAACGGCGTTCGGATATCGTGAAATGCAAACATCTTCTTTGCCGTACCTTTATCCTGCGCCAGAAAATGCGCATGCGGGCCGGCTCCGGTGTAAGGCAGTCCGAGCAGATCCATGTAGGCCGCAACATTCATTTCCTTGGTATCGTCGCCAGCGTATGACTCTGTGAGATTGAAAACGAGATCCGCGCCGCACTTGCCCAAGCCATAGAGCGATTGCGGACGCCCGTCCAGTACGTGATAGGACGGCTCGTGGCCAAGCTTGCCGAGCGCGTCAAAAATCTCTTCGCGGTCTTCCTTCTCCTTTCGCTTGCGGCCAGTATCCGCCGCGTCCGCTTCCGGAGCATCTTCCTCGCCCCAGACGTCGTACAGCACAGCGACTTTCAATTTGTCGCCCATTTGGCCTCCGGCGAATTACGCCTGAAAAGACTTTCCCCGCGCCAGGTGATTCATCACTAGCGTGGTTGCGAACACGGCAATCTCAGACAAATGCTCGGCTTCTCTGCCGCGGTCCATCAGCAAGCCAAGCTCCGTACACCTCCGCTCAATAGATTCCATCAGCCCACGCACCAGCGGCCGCTGCATCGCAGTCCAACTGGCGATCTGGTCCACCAGGGGTTTCCTGTTCTTCCGCAAAAATGGACCGGCGGGCTCGGCTCTCCTGCTCTTTTTCGATGCATTGAATATCCCCGCAAGATCATTGTCCTGCGTGACGTCGAGCAACGGTATCTGGGTTGTTGAATTCCGATAAAACTCCGCCACGGTCATTTCCATGTCGGCGACAGTAATATCGGGTTCGCCACGCTTCCGTAGCGGATCGGCATTCCCCAGCTCACGCCCGATTCTGTCCATGTATCGCAACTTTGCCATCGCTCCCCAGCCACGATATTTCTTACGCCAATTGGAACGCGGCGTCATCCACACCGCAAACGTCTCGGCAAAATCTTCATCGGGATGTTTCTGCGCATACCACCCCGGTAGATAGCGGACGTAATCTTTCGAAAACAATACTGGCCGATAGTTGTCACGATATGGGCGCCGGTATGGCCCGAACAATTGTTTCCACTCCGGTGTACGGTGCAGCTTATAAGCGTAGTTGAACGCGTGCCCGGCTTCGTGCCGCAGATACATCATGATCTCGCGGTGGTCCTCCAGGTCGTTGTTCTCGCTTTCAATCTGGGCCAGATCAGGCCGCGCCAGATAAAACGGAACTCCAATAATCGGCTCGCCGGACGGACACCCCCATTCGTCGGTCAGGTAGCAGGCAGGCCGGAACTTGATAATTTTCTTCCGCTCCAGCTCGCGATGGAGTTGTTGCGAGAACTTCTCCACCGCTGAATTTTCAATTGTCAGGCCCAAGTCGCAGATTCTGGTGTTCAGAACCTGCGGCAAATCAGGCTGCGTCTGTTCTGTCGAATCCATCAGGTCTGCTTAAAGTGTATTAAAACCGCCTCGGGCGTGACAGTACGGAACCATAGACATACGTGTTGTGATCATGTACTTGGGTCTCACGACTAAAGTCATCCCCGTATCGCAATCGTCTAGAGAGTTCGCTCAAGGTGGTAAACTGTTTCCATCCCGCCGGAGAGGTGGCCGAGAGGCTGAAGGCGGCGGTTTGCTAAACCGTTATACGGGCTAACACCTGTATCGAGGGTTCGAATCCCTCTCTCTCCGCCACTCACTCAAAGGTAGGCACTTAGCATTCCTACTGCACAGAACTCTTCGGCTTGAGGTCGCCATCCGGAGCACAAGTGGAGCACAGTAAGGCTTCGGAGAACTGCCTCATTGCTGCGATCGCATCGGGAGATGCGGTCTTGATGTAGTGGTTTTGGGTGGTTGCGACCGTACTGTGCCGCAGAATACGTTGGATCACCGAATCATCAACGCCCAAGCGATTCAGATTCGATGCCAGTCCCCTGCGGAACCCGTGCCAACCATGCCAGGAGATTCCGGCACGCTTGAGCACATCTTTCATCTCCCGTTGATAGCAAGCGTTTAGGTCGAGCGGACGTCCGACTGAGTTGGCAAAGATTGGTCCACCCAGCGAATTCCCACGCCGTTTGCGATGATTGTCCAGACTTTGAGCCAGTTGCGGAATGACTGGCACGGGAGCCTTTGATTTCGCGGTCTTTGGATCACCGACGGTGTTGCGCCACACAGATCGAGTGACGTTCAACCAACCGAGCGACTCCTCATGCTGCGCGGGTTCGTATGATTCCCACGTGAGGCCACGCAATTCTCCCAGACGCAGCCCCGTGAAGGCGGCCGTTGCCACGATTGTTGCTGATGGTTCCGAGAGGACGTTCAGCATCGCCACGATTTCTTCCAGCGAATAGGGCTTCGTTTCGGCGCCGTTCGGTGCAAAAGCGGGTACCTCCGCGAGTTTCACAGGATTTGCTCCATCGAAATACCCCTGCTGAGCCGCATGTCTGAAAATGCCACTGAGGAAATTCTTTACATGCTTCAGTGTTGTCTTGGACAGTTTGTGATCTTGCGCAATTGTCTCCAGCCACAATTGCACTTGATGGGTCTTGACTTCCCTCAGCCACTCGGCTTGGCAGCGAACCTTCAAATAGTCCGACCACATCTGAGAATATCCCCTGTGTGTGGACGGACGTTTCTGCTGTTTCACGAATGGAAGGTAGACACGGTCTACGAAATCACCGAGTTTTGTGATACCCAGTGGGTCCGCCACGTTCCGGTTCAGCGGCGCGAGTTCTCGTTTGGCTAGGTCGCGAACGCTCGCCTTTGTCTTGTGCTCTGCATCGATAAGCACAAGGCGCTTAGCTCGTTGAATGGTTTTCACTTTTCCGCCTACTCCAACGCGCTCGCGGTACCTGAGCACCCACCAACCGCGATGTCGGGTGATGTAGCCGATCTGATTCGTCCTTCTCATGGTTGCTCCTTTCGTTTTTTAGGTGTCCCTGCCGAAGCCTTGCCCCCCAGAGCCGCGATTCGACTGCGCTCCTCGGGACTGAGCTTTCGACTCCGCGCCAACCCGGCCTTACGGGCAATCTCGCTGCGTTCGGCCGGACTCAATTTCTTGGATCTGGCCGCGCCACCGAGTTTGCCAAGCGCCGAGGCGTGCGGATTGGGAACCTTTTGTTTCATCGGAGCAACTCTATCTAAGCGTCATGCTAGAGTAAATTAATTTCTTTTCTGCCCACCTGTCGGCGATTCCACCACTGGCTACCTGTGAAGTGAATCGCCTTGACGGGTGCGCAGCGCCGGGCATAATGTCTGGGGCGTAAGGAATCTGTTCCGGTATGTGTTGCCGGACGCAGTAGCACCTTCCTACTCACGTACCCGCTCGAAGGCGCCAGCCTTTCCGGGAGAGAGCTACCATGGCACAGGTTGCTACCCAGACACATGCTCAAGAAAGACTGGCGCCTAGCAAGGAGCGCAGGCTGGCTGAGCGGTATCGTGTGCTCGTAGAGAATGCTCCGGTTTGCATTCATGAGATTGACCGAGCGAGAACGTTGAGCGCAGTGAATCGCGCCGGTTTGAAAATGCTGGGACGCAAGGAAAGCCTATTCGGTACACCTTTTCTCGACGTAGTGTCGAGCGCCGACCAGCCACGGATCAGCCGATTACTGGATCTCGCCTTTGCAGGCGAATTTTGCGAGTTTGAGTTTACAGCTTCAGGTGAACGTACTTTCCTTTCGTGCTTCATGCCGCTCAAAGACATAGATGGCGGTGTTCACAAAGTCCTCGGCATGTTCCAGGACATTACCCATCGCAAGCACGCAGAGGAAAGACTTAAGCAGGTGCAAAAGATGGAAGCGTTAGGAAAATTGGCGGGCGGAATCGCCCACGACTTTAATAACACATTGAGCATGATCGTCGGTTACGCAAGTCTGCTGCAACAGGGACGGAGCCCGGAGGAAGTCCAGGAGCATGCCACAGAAGTCCTCAGGGCTGCCGAACAAGCCAGCTCCCTGACCCGACAACTGCTCGCTTTTAGCCGGGAGCAGGTCGTGCAACCGGAGACTGTGGACTTGAACATGGTCATCGAAGGCGTCAGCAAGATGCTACGCCGCCTGATCCGCGAGGATATCGAACTGTGCATTCGGCTGGCGAGCGATTTACCGTTGATTACTGCAGATGCCGCTCAGACTGAACAGGTAATTGTGAATCTCGCCATTAACGCGCGTGATGCAATGTCTGCAGGTGGCCGACTGACGATTGCGACCTCCATGTCGGACCTGGACAATGCACATGCTCGTCCCCTCGGTCTCACAGCCGGACCACATGCTGTACTGACTGTTTCGGACAACGGTCATGGCATGAACGCCGAAACTCAGGCACATATATTTGAGCCTTTTTTCAGTACGAAGGAGGCCGGAAAGGGGACAGGACTGGGTCTGGCAACTGTACATGCGATTGTGGCGCAGAGCGGTGGTCATATCTTGGTTGATAGTCGGGTCGGAGCAGGAACGACATTCACGATTCATTTTCCGGCCAGCACTGCGAGTGTTGCCACAATGAAATCTCTACCTGTGCTTCGGCCAACAGTGGCGGCAGTAGAGACAATCCTCCTGGTGGAAGATGAGCATGGCCTGCGGAAGCTAATGAAAGAACTCCTAGGGGCCGAAGGTTACACAGTTATTGAAAGCGATAATGGGGCCTCCGCTATCGAGACTGCGAAAATGTATAGCGGAACAATACACCTCCTGCTGACCGATATGATCATGCCGAGGATGCACGGCCGCAATTTGACCATGCAGCTCAGACAGCAGCGCCCCGGACTGAAAGTCCTCTATATCACGGGCCACCATGATCCAGGCACATTGGAAGGCGCAAGAGTGCTGGAAAAACCGTTTCTGCCAGAGGCGCTGTTGCGCGAAGTTCGTCACGTGCTTAGCACTCCTGACATATCCATACGTGCGCGGACAGGGTGATTTTGCCTTCCAAGAAAGGAACAAATCCCGCGAGCATCTAGGTCCGCCCTTCAATTTTTCTTATGGCGTATTTTAGGCTCTCGCAAAAAACCCACTCCTCCAACGAACCTTTTCCGCTAGAAGAATCTTGCGTTCGTCGGCTTTTTCATAACGCAAATTGTCGGTTGGCGATAAATCCCCATTTCACTTATCGACCCCGTTTTTAAGCGAAGAAAAGGCGCAAAGTTGTGACATGGCTGTCTACAACAATCATGAGGTGCACTCATGGGTCTGCTCTCATGTAAAACTTGTGTTCGTCTTCGTGGGTTATTCGGAACCCGTTGTGCTACGCAAAAACTCGTAAGCCGCTTGCAAAATGAACTCGTCCACCTGCACCACCCGCACGGAAAGTGGTTCTTACACCACGATTTTCTGGTTGGTCGTGTAGAATTTCGCTTCCATGCAATCCAGACCCGCAATCCCGGCCCTTGTTGTCACCTTCGCTTCTGACCTCATCTCGTTCTTGAAATCGGCGTTCCGATCGCGCATCACGTTGGTCGCGGAGAACCTGTTCTTGCGCAAGCAGCTGGCGTTCTACCGAGAACACAAGATCAAACCGCAGCCGCTGACCGATGCGGCGCGATTGAGTTTGGTGTTGTGGTCCCGACTGTTCCGACTGGAAGAGTGCTCTCATGATTGTCAAACCCGAGACTCTAACCGGCTGGCATCGGAGAGGCTTTAAGCTCTTTTGGCGCTGGAAATCCCGCCGTGGCAGACCACCTGTGCCGCAGACGGTTCGTGAGTTGATCGTGCGAATGGCGCGGGAAAACCCGACGTGGGGCCAGGCACGAGTAGCGGACGAGCTCTCGCTCAAGCTTGGCATTTTTGTGTCGCCTCGCACGGTGCGGAAGTACTGGCCCTGGCAGCCCAACAATGACAACCGGAATAGAGTCTCTACCCAGCACTGGGCAACGTTTGTGCGCAATCACGCCGATGCGATCGTCGCCTGTGATTTCCTGATGGCGGTCACCGCACGATTCCAGTTCCTTTACGTTTTGGTCATCCTGGAGTTGGGATCGCGACGGATTCTGCATTGCAATGTAACGACTCATCCTACAGCCGAATGGACGCTACAGCAGTTTCGAGAAGCCATTCCTGACGAGAATAGCTATGGTTTTGTGATCCATGATCGCGATGCGATTTTCTCGGCGGAACTCGATGAGGAACTGGTGAGGGGAATTGGAGTAAGAGTACTGCGGACTCCGCCGCAATCGCCACAGGCCAATGCGTTTTGCGAACGGCTGGTTGGGACCATGCGCCGCGAGTGCCTGGATTTTCTGATTCCGATCAACGAGAGACACCTTCGTCGAATGCTGCGGGAATGGGTTGGTCACTACAATTCCGGACGCCCACACAGCAGCTTGGGACCGGGCATTCCCGACCGAGGACAAAGCTGCGTAGAGTCTCGCAAGGGATACGGTCGCGCGGTGAAGAATCTGAAGGTGATCGCTAGTCCCATTCTCGGCGGACTGCACCACGAATATAGCTGGGAGCAAGCGGCGGCATGAGCGCGCGATGAAGAGACGAACTCCAACTCTGATCAAGTCGCCGATTGCGTGGCAGATGGCTGCTACTCCGGTTGAGCATCCTGCGATTCCAGTATTAGCCGAGCGCGGTGGCACACAGCTGAGGACGCCAAGGCCCACGGTGTTGGTCGACACGCGCGAGCAACACCCGTTTGACTTCGCGCGATTCGAGGGATGGTTTGCCGGCATGGAACGGAGGGCGTTAGGAATCGGCGATTATTCCATTTCCGGCCTGGAAGACATCTGCGTGGTGGAACGCAAGGAGCTTGCCGACTTGGTGCAATCGTTCACCGTTGAGCGCCCGACGTTTATAAAGCGCCTCAAGAGGATGAGCACCTATCCACACAAGCTCCTGGTGATCACGGCCGCCCTCAGCGAGGTCAAATCCCGGTATCCGTTCTCACCGAGCAATCCCAATCGCGTGATGCAAGCCCTGATTGCGGCCTTTGCCGGCTGGGGCGTTCCATTCCTGTGCACGGAAACTCATGAGATGGGAGAAGAGATCGTCGCTTCCTACTTGTACCAAGTCCATCTTTATTATTGGCTGGAAACCAACGGCTACGGGAGATATCTCGCAGACGAGGATTTGTAACCCCCGGTGTTCGACTCGATTTATCGCGGGTGAGTGGTTTTTGCGCAGCACACCCAGGACGGCTTAGTTTGCTAAACCGTTATACGGGCTAACACCTGTATCGAGGGTTCGAATCCCTCTCTCTCTCCCCAGTTTCTTTGTTTACAGATCGTTACGTTCTCTTTTGCCTTCCATGCAACACTTAAGATACCGTCATTTCAGGGCGACTCAGTGTCCTGTGGGTGTCCTGTAAGCGTGAGTCGTTCTCAATTATCGATTCGCGCTGGTGCGAACGAAGATGTTTTCGGATCGGCTTTCGATCTAGGGGCAAACGAATGAAATGGGTGCGCCGAATCACTCCGAAGGCATCGTGCTAGTCAGAAACTGAGACCGAGTACATCCGCTTATCTTGTGCCAAACTCCATCTTGTTTTAGACCAACCGTGCCCCTATTCGGCAATACCGTCCATAACGAGTGAGTCGAGCAGCAGAGGGTTCTTCGCGAGTTCCCCCGGCTCGTCGCCTGAGAAAGAAAACTCTCGTCCAATTAGCGCCTGTTGCATGTAACGCGAGACTTTGAATTTCCTATGCTTTGAATTTCCTATGCTTCAAGTCATCGGGATTGAGAACTGGGTAACCGCAGGCAGTGCATTTTAGCAGTGCATTTTAAGGGACTGCGTTCGGAAGATCCACAAATTCGGTGAGCACGTTGCCGGCCGCCGTGATGGTGTGGACAGCGAACCCCAGCGTGCCGCCCCAAGGCAAACAGCTTGTGCTTGGCGCGACGTGCCAAGTGATATTGCCCCAATCGAAGATATTGGCGCTGTGCCAGTGCCCCGCGAGCACATTCTTTACCCCTAAGGCATGCAGTGCATTCATCTCACGTGTCCGGTACGGGTCGCTAATAATCCAGTAGGGCTTCGTATCAGGAGGGAAGCCGTAGTCGCGCGCCACGGGGATGTGCTGCACTGCAATCACCACGCGACCGGCGGCGATCGCATTTTGCTCCGTGGTTACCAGGCTGTTCATCCAGTTCAGCATCTGAGCAGATAGGGCTTGGGTATAGGTAGGAAGCGGAGGCGGACTCGTCGCGGAATAATTGTCGTAATTTCCGAGCAGTTGGGAATCGATGACAATCACGTCCACATTCTTCACTTGAAACCGGTAATAATCGCTGCCAAAAATACTGCGATAGACTGAGACATCAAGTGTGTGCACATCGTGGTTGCCTGGCACATAATGCACCGGCACCTTGAGGTTCGCGAGAATCGACTTAGCTTGCAACCAGCAGGTCGGGCCCTCGCCTATGTCTCCCGAGACGACAACGCTGTCAACCGTCATGCGATTGATCATCTGCACGGCGGATGTCAGGTTAATGGCAGCGTGCGGAGCCTTGGAACTGCAGAGATGAATGTCACTGAGCTGCGCGATGACCGCCTGGGCAGATGCCGTCCTTGAAAATGAGACCAATGTGACAATCGCCATAAACAACAAGCAGGCAGACCTCACGTGATCACGCGCAGACCAGATGCCAATAGTTGAGATTTTCATTTCGTCTCTCCAGAATTGGGCGAGAAACGCTTTCATTAAGGCGAGGTGTTTCGAGGTAACGTCAGTCCAATTCACGTCAAACGATTTATTAGGCATACTTCCTCCCTCATCTATCTGGTCAGGCTTTGGCTGGAACCAAGTGTGGATGGCAATCTATTTCCGACGCCGTCAAACCTTAAAGCGTTCCAAGACTAAAAAGCCGCCACTCAAGGATCGCGGCCTCAGAACCACTTTTGAGCGGACTTAATCAAAGTGAGGATTTACGCGATCGCGGAGCACGGCGGGACAGGCAAGAGGTAAAGCTCCCCCTTACCCCCGCGGGAGAAGCGACAGTGGAAAGTGAGCGAATCGGCTACTGCATCCAGGCGGCAGCATTGGGGAAGCTGTAAATCAAATTCGGTGGCTTCGCGGGCCGCTGCTTGGGGCGCACGGTGACGCTGTGCGACATCGCGAGGCAGTCGCCGAGACTTTGAATTTCCTGTGCTTGAACCAGGCGGTCATCCCGTCGATAGCGCCCAAAATTGCACCCAACAGAAGGCCCAGAAGAACCTTGTTCATAGTTCAACCTCCATTCTTTTTCTAGGAATGGCTGCCGGACTGTTGATCGTTCCTCACGGAGGAGCTCAGTCTATGGAAATGCTTGCGGTAATTATCTGAGCCACAGTCAACATCGGCGCGTATGTTCTCATTGTCCGCGGAGCAGTCAACTGTGGAACAAGCTGATGGCATAAACATGCCGTCCCCTACGGGACTCAGGTCACTCTCACTGCGACCCGGCATTTTCGTGCCGAGCTTTCGCATAGCGCCCCGGCGGCGCTGGAGTCTTACCCAACCGGACAAAAGCCAGGAGACCTTTTGTGATCCCCTGGCCTTCTTATGCAGGTACTCATGTCCGCTAACGCCGCGTAGCCATCAACACCACGTCGTGCGCTGTAAAATCCATCGCGACTTCTTTTTCCCGGGCACTGGTGCTGAGTTCATGCCCAGCGTTGTTTCCCTCGACCCAGATCTGGTTCAGAAAATACCGATCTCCATAACGGTGGAAGATGAGCTTGGTTTGGCTGGCGGAGTCGCGTGATCTGCATGGATTGGAAATCACTAGGCTCGTTGCTTTCGTGTCCAGATCGCGGATGGCAAGGACTCTTCCATTATCATCCATGGACTGCACCGAGTATTCTCCGGCGGGCAGGCTGGCGCGGTTAACGATGAAGTTGAAAGGCACGTTCACCTTCAAACTAATCGTCTGGGCACTGGCAGCCGTTGTGACTACCAGGGCGAGTGCGGCGGCGAATAGCAAGTTTCTTTTCATTTCGTGTTCCTCTCTCCGGCTGAGTGCCGACTGTCTTGTCTTACAAATGGAAAGCGTGGGTACGAAAAAACACCGCCAGTTCGCACCACAAAAAAATTGCGGGCGGGTTAACCTTACGTTCTCGCATGAGTGTGGTTGTTTCTGAGCGCACTGAGCCTTTGGTCGTCGATCCAGAGCTCGACCGGATGGAAGCCGGAGCGGAAAATCAGCAACGTGACTCGATGAACTCGGATATAATCAGGCCGTCCGGCCCCGGGGGTGCATTGTGGGGAACGGCACGGGCGAAGTAACAGAACTTCTACAGCAATGGCGGGCCGGAGATTTAGAGGCCGAGTCTGCACTCTTCGAGTTGCTGCTTCCCGATCTCCGTAAAATTGCGGGCTGCTGCTTTCGTGGCGAGCGTTCAGGCCACACTCTCCAACCCACCGCTCTCGTCAACGAGGCGTTTGTCCGGCTGGTGCGCGCCAAAAACATTGAGTGGCGGGACCGCGGCCATTTCTTCGCTCTAGCTGCCAGGATCATGCGCCGCTATCTCATCGACCACGCGCGCGCTCAGCCGAGCGTCCAATTTTTGCCAATGGATGGCTTCCCCGAGCGTGCGCTAGGCCGCCGCACGCCGCTAGAGATAGCGATAACCGTGGATGGTTTGTTAAACGAACTAGAAAAAGAATCACCTCAGCGGCGCGCGGTCGTGGAGTTGAAATTCTTTCTCGGAATGACGGACGAAGAGTCGGCGGATGCCCTGAATCTTAAGCTACATACGTTTCAGCGCGAATGGCATCGCGCCCGTCTCTGGCTTTACAAGCGATTGAACGCAGACCATGCAAACTAGCCCTGAACGCGACGAGCGCGTCATGAATATCGTCTCCCGGGCCCGTCGTCACTCTCCGGCGGAGCGCGAACCGTTCCTGCGCTCGGCGTGTGAAACCGACAGCAGGCTTTACCAGGAGGTTGCTGAGACACTAGAGTGGGAAGACCGCATGGGCACCTTCCTGCAGCAGCCCCAGGTTGCCCGCACCGTGGTTGGGCGGGCGTTTCGTCCCGGTGAAGTCATTGATGGCCGTTTCGAGATCGTGCGCACCATCGGCGAGGGCGGAATGGGCGTGGTTTACGAAGCCATCGACCGCAAACGCAATCTACGCATAGCGATCAAGTCGGCAAAGCCTGGCTTCCAGCGCCTGCTGTCGCCCGAACTGGAAGGCGCACTTAAAGTACGCCACCCCAACATCTGCCTCGTAAACCAGATTCACACCACGAAAATAGATGCCGCAGACGTTGATTTTCTCAGCATGGAGTTTCTCGAGGGAGAAACCCTTTCCGCACATTTGGGGAAGAACGGCAAGCTCGAACCCGCCGCGGCTCTTGAGATTGTCCGCCAGTTGTGCGCAGGATTATCCGAAGCACACCGCAGCGGGATCGTCCATGGCGATTTGAAAAGCAACAACATCATTCTGTGTCAGGATGAGAATCGGCGCCTGCGTCCAGTAATCACCGACTTTGGGCTGGCCAGCGGAGCAAATCAAACGCCAGGAGAATTCGGCGGCACTCCTGAATTCATGGCGCCCGAGTTGTGGCGAGGACAAAGGCCGTCGAAGACGTCCGACATTTATGCGCTTGGTGTCATTCTTTATGAGATCATCACCGGCCGATTGCCGTTCGACAGCAAATCACTCGAGAGCCGCCTGAATCCGCCGTCAGAACCGGGCGACTTGGTTAAGGGTCTTGATCCACGATGGGATGCGGTGATCCTTAGCTGTCTCCGCAGCGCTCCGGAAGCTCGTCCAACCGATGCTGCGCAGCTTATCGCCAGGCTAGATAAACGACCTCTTCGCAAGGCGCCTCTTGTAGGGGTAGCACTCGTCGCGATCGCTGCCTCGATAACGCCCATTCGCGAGAGAGTGATTGACCTGTTCATGCCCGGCCACGTGCGGCTGGCGATTCTTCCGTTCCAAGGGCCGACCGAGGCGACCGTCATTGGTCAAGGCGCTCTACAAGATGTCTCCGACCGCCTCCGTCATTTGCGCAGCGCCCGCCGGACGCTAATCGTGATCCCGCCGAGCGGGGAATTGGAAAACAGTGTGCGGACGCCTGAGCAGGCAAATAGGGTTCTGCACGCGACCCATGCTCTCCAGACCTCCCTGCACCGCGAAGGTGATGACTACGTTGTGGATGGCGCTGTCATCGACCTGACGACGCAGGCGCACCTTCGCGATTTCTCCAACCGTTATTCCAAGACCAGCATCGGAGCGTTGCCATCGGCGCTCGCTGGTGAAATCTCACTCGCGTTGCGGCTGCACAGCGCAGCAGTTCCAGAAACTCTATCTCATGAGGCAACGGCCCCCTACGATAAGGGTCTTTATCTCTTGCGTACCGACCGCCAAACCTTCGAAGATGCGATCGCGCTCTTCCAGGAAGCTGCTCGTCTCGATCCGAATTCGCCTCTGCCTCTGGCAGGACTGGTGGAAGCGCAGATCGTCAAGTTCGATAGAACCAAGGAACACAGCTGTCTTGTAGAAGCTCAACAAGCATTGAGCCAAGCCGAAAGCCTCAACCCCGATTCTGCCCGGGTTCGTCTTGCCGACGGTCTACTCAACCAAGCCGCTGGACAATACGAGAAGGCACTCGAGGACTACCGTCGCGCGCTGGATCTCGAACCCCGCAATGTGGATGCGCTCCTGGGTGTCGCTGGCCTCTATGACAAATTCGACATGCCCGACAAAGCCGTGGAAGCCTACAACCAGGCAATCGATCTCGATCCGGGATACTACTGGCCCTATGAAATGCAGGGTGTGTTTTTTTATAACCGGGGAAAGTATCCCGAGGCGGCCGAGCAATTCCGAAGGGTGATTGAGAGTGCTCCTGGCGTGTTCAACGCCTACATCAATCTCGGCGCGACGCTGATGGATCTTGGCAAGTACGATGAGGCAGAACAATTTCTAATTCAGTCTCTGAAGCTCCGAGAGACCGCGCCCGCGCTCAACAACGTGGGTGCCATTCGGGCGTATCAAAAGCGTGATTCTGAGGCCGTCGAATATTACGAGCGTGCCGTAGCAGTAGAGCCGTCGGATTACGTAATCATCGAAAATTTGGCGGATTCTTACCGTCGCCTCGGACGCGGCGCGGCTGCAAAGATGGCCTATCGCAAAGCTATGAACCTTGCATTGCGGGACCTGGTCGAGAATCCCGCGCAAGGTTATCCGCGGGGGTTCGTTGCATACTGTGCTGCCAGGTTAGGGGACGAAAAAAGAGCCGAAGCGGAAATACGCCAGGCGCTCAAATCGTCTCCCGGAGACAACAGGGTCATTGAGAATGCCGCTTTGACATACGAGGCTCTACATCAAAGAGATCGAGCCATAGCCGTCCTCACCAATGCCACGCCAGACCTTTTGCATGTACTCAATCGGCATCCGGACCTGGCGGACTTTTGCCGGGATCGACGCTTTCAAGAGTTAGTTGTCAAAGTCGAAAAAGGAGGGAAGTAGTGTATGAACATCACAATCGTTAAACACAAAGTGGACCTAGAGCTCGAAGTGACTGCGACTCCCAATGACCTCGGCGAGGTATGGAAAGGGGAAAAGTTCCAAATCAAGTCCGACAAGGGCAAGTTCAGAGTGGTATTTGTTCCGTGGCCGTTCATGGAGGCCCGGGCGGAGGATACAGTCGATACAGACGAGGAGCTGACTTTTGAAAGGAGCGGCAAATTCGAATTTTATTGCTACTTAACGCCCACTGGCGAAACTGAACATGGATATGGAAAGAATGGTGGGGGTCACGGCATCGTAAGGCCGTAGGGTCGAAAACACAACGGTGTGAGCCAAATCCGGCATGGGCCAGCCTACCTCCGCTTAATCCGAAACCGAGGGTCGATCTGACTTGCACCGTTGATCCCTGTTAGCCCCGGCGAGGCGGCTCAGGATTCGAAGATGTTCCAACTTCGCCAACGCACAAGGGGTGGTTTCCCCACTCTGCGCTGATAGTAGAACAAGTGCCGTCCCGAAACCATGAGCTTTGTTCCCGTTGTCTAAGCGCACAGCACGTTGTATTCGACTTCACGGACGCCCCCGATCGACGACCTATCCCGATACCAATCGAACTCCGTTGCGTACCTCATTCGGTTTTGACGGCTGGATTTATTGCTGCCGCTGCAAACTTGATCAGCTGCGGCATATCGAACCGCCTTCCTTCCGCCAGCTCAGGCGTCCAATTCGGTTCGACGCTTAGGTAGGAGAGGGGATCTCCCGTCAGCAGGCCGATGAAGACTTCAGCCACAATTCGTCGTCCGACTGGTCCAAGATGGTGACCACCGCACAAGGTCTCCGCTTCTTTTAAGACATAGAACCACAGAGGCGTGTTGGTGTTCAGAGGCGCCAGTTCGCCATCGAGTCCAATCTCCTTTTCATTGAGTGGCCTGATTCCCATTGCCAGTGTGACGGGCCTGTCCTGAAGGAAGTCCCAGAGCCTTGCCGCGCCTCAAGTTCCGCTCGGGCAATGAACTGGGGCTAGAAGCGACAGGTTTGGGCAGCTTGCCGAGCGGATTTACAATTTGTGTGTCGATCTTGTAGCTGTGCTGTGGCAGCTTAAAAGACTTTTTCTCAGGTCCACCGGAGTCCTCGCGCATCTCGAAAAAATATTTCCACTGAACTCCCCAGTGCTCGGGAAGTCTGCGAAAACCATTAAGATTGTCTAAAGAAGGAATGTCGCCTTTGAAAATCGGCGTGCGGCCAAACGGCTTGTTGTTCGTGTTGCGCACCAAGTCGTTAAAGAAGTAGCTCGGCCGGACCATCGAGTGCCCGAAGCGGTATGCTGCAGCCGAGAATTCCACGGGAATGAATGGATCCTTGCGCCAACCATAAAACAGCAATTGGGGATCGGTGATGCTCGCCTTGATTGCCTTGCCGTTAGCATCCACTCCGGCCACGAAATCTTTCTTCCGCAGGATGTCGTTGATTATAGATTCGCCTTTTTCGAGATCTTTACCACCCAGAATGCGGGGTAAGAAGTCGTGAAGGACTACCCACTGATAGTGCCAGCGAATTCTTCGTTGTGTTTCCTTCAATACGTCGGAGCCTTTGAGGGTGGGTTTTGACTTCGACACACGGTCTACCATTCTGTTGTGGAAACGGATGAATACAGACTGCATCTGGGAAACGATGACGTTTTCATCATTACGAGGATCACCAATTAGGGCGCGGTCGTTGGGGCCGCGTGGCAAATCCCGTCCCGCGAAGCGGCGATCATTATCAAGGGGGGTGCCTTCGAGCAGGTGAATGCCGTCCTCATACATATATGGCTGATCGTCCGCTCCACGTCCGTAGAGGTTGTCCAAGTCGAAACGAGGAGTGCGGAAGTCAACCAGTGCATCGGGATCGTTCTGTCGCTGCAGGCTGGAAATCGGATCAAACGTAATATCGTGATCAATGAATTGTCCAAGATAGGTATACCCAGCCGGGATTTCTTCGTTTTCATCTTCATCTTCCACGCCCGGCTCCTTATCATCTTCAGCCTCCTGGACCATCTTAGCAGCCAGCTTAATCAGAAGATCATCTTCGACACTGAATACCGGGAGATTACGAAACATCCGGCCAAATCTGCCCTCGAACGAGGGAGATGAAGGCGTTGTCTCCAGTCCACGCAAGGGCATACTGTGCCGTCGCGGCTGGGTAGGCGTGGTGTGAGCTATGCGTGAAAGGATCATGCTGTTCTGGTTGGTATCAGCATTTGCCATTTGTCCTCCTTGCAGAGTTGGCTTCCTCGTTTCCACGGTTTCAGATCGTGGCTTAATTCGGATATGAATTGCACTCGACCCTAAATGCTACTACAACCCCATGAAGCCAAGCACCGAAGTTGGCGTCTGCATCTCGCACACGAACTGCGCGTTAAGACTGATGGAACCGTTTGCAAAGTGATCTCAAAATATCCACGGGTTCTTCTCCATTGCGATTCGTTTTCCGCGCCCACTTGCAGCGTACCGCTGCCAGCGTTTTAGAACTCGGCTGCCTGGGTGGCCGGTTCTTCCATCACCGAGCTACTCGACAGCCCCGGATATCGCGCAACTCTCTCCTCCTCATGCAGCGCATGAAGGACACGTGCCAGCTCTGTCGATTTCACGGAGCGTGCTCGGGCTTTTTCATGGGTGAGGCCACACCCGAGCGGTATATCGAGCAAAAACTGGCGCAGCGCGGCGTCATTGACATACAGCAGCGCCTTCTGGAACCGCGCTCGTCTGCCTGCTCTCCCAATGCGGGAGTGCGATGGCGCACTTTAGCCCGCCAGCATCGTCCAAGTAGCGCGATAGCGCAAGTAATCCGTTACTTGTGATATTGATTTTTTCGCCAGTTATGCGGAAACGAGTGGCGAAAACCATGCCGAACTGTTAGTCGATTACGAACCCTTCATCCCAGTGGTCGCGATTAACTTGATATGGGGAAACCTGAAATCCCTCCTGAAAGTCGGCGAAACCGCGCTTATTCTTGACGCGCTCAATCGCCGCCTTCGCCTCTGCTTCAGAGGAATACACGCCGATTAGGAGTTCTCTCGGCGGCGTCGCCAATCCACAGTTCGAAGTTTAGTTCCGCCAGCAGTCGCTCGAACCAGTGAGCATGGCCACTGGCTTCCATCCCCACTCGCACTTTCATTTCCAGGGTTTACTCAGGGCTAATTTTCGGACTTGAGCGAAATAAATTTCAGGATCAGAACTCAGTGTCCCTTATAGTGTCCCGTAACTTACTACTCAGGTCGCTGCGCATGTTGTTTTATGCTTGGGTGTGAGTGTAAGTGATTGAGATTGCTTAGTATCAAGCCAGGATGGACAATTGCTAAACCGTTATACGGGCTAACACCTGTATCGAGGGTTCGACTCCCTCTCTCTCGGCCAGATTTTCAATCACTTACGGATTGCACAATCCGTCTCACATCGGTTGCGTCGGCAATGGTTCAGTCTCCGACCGGAACCATTTTCACTCTCCTGTAAAATCCAATTAGAGTTTCCGGAGCCGTATCCTAATTGTCTTTTCTCTCCCAACTTAATCCCCAACAGCGCGAAGCCGTTGAAACCACCGACGGACCAGTGCTCATCCAGGCCGGGGCTGGCAGCGGAAAGACTCGTGTCATCACCTACCGCATTGCTCATTTGGTCGAGCATGTCGGTGCGATGCCGGAGTCGATTCTGGCGGTCACGTTCACCAACAAGGCTGCGAGGGAAATGGCTGAACGCGTCGAGAAGATCGTCGGCGGGCTGTCCATTGCCAAGCCGGTAATATCGACGTTTCATTCCTTCTGCGTTCGGATGTTGCGACGCGACATTGAGGCGCTACGGATTCCATCAACTGTACCGGGGCAGCCGGCAATTGGGCACACTAAAAGTTTCGTCATTTACAACGAATCCGATCAGCAGCAAGTGACCAAATCGGTGATGAAGCGCCTGGGGATCGACGACAAGCAGCTTACGCCGCGCTCGGTGTTGGCACATATTTCGTGGGCCAAGAACCACATGCTCGATCCGCAGGAGGTTTATCTCAACTCAGCCGATCCCAAAACTGAGCGCATCGCGCACATTTTCGAGGAGTATCGCAAAGAGCTGCGCCGGGCGAATGCGCTCGACTTTGACGATCTTTTGCTCGAAGCGGTGCGGCTGCTTAAATCAGCGGCGCAGGTGCGCGAGTATTACAATCAGCGCTTTCGATACCTTTTGGTGGATGAGTATCAGGACACGAACCGGCCGCAATACGAGCTGATGCGGATGCTGGCAGGAGCAGGGCACAATGTGTGCGCAGTCGGCGATGAAGATCAGTCCATTTATTCATGGCGCGGTGCAGACATCCGCAACATTCTCGAGTTTGAAAAGGACTTTCCCGAGGCGAAGATCATCCGCCTGGAACAGAATTACCGCTCAACGCAGAATATTTTGCAGGCGGCCTCGGCGGTGGTGGCGAACAACATCCGCCGCAAGGGGAAGAATCTGTGGACTTCGCGACAGGGTGGGACAAAGATCGGCTACTACGAAGCTCCCGATGGCGAAAACGAAGCGCTATTCGCGGCCGATTCGATTGCACGCTACGTTCGCGAGGCCGCCAATCGTGGAGATAATGCGCGGGCGGCGGTGCTGTATCGCACAAATTCCCAGTCGCGACTGTTCGAAGAAGCGATGCGGCGCTACCAGCTCAAATATCACGTGGTCGGCGGGTTTTCTTTCTATGAGCGGACAGAGATCAAGGACCTGATCTCCTATCTAAAGGTCATCCATAACCCTGACGATTCGGTCTCGCTGTTGCGAGTGATCAATACTCCGGCGCGCGGGATTGGGAAGACGACGCTGGACATTGTCGAGCGGGTTGCGCTGGAGACGGGGAAATCGCTGTGGAGCGCCATGGGGGAGTGCATGGACCGCGGGCTGCTTCCGGCGCGGGCACTGCAGTCGCTGAAGTCATTCCATGATCTGCTTGACGACGCGCGGGCGATGGCAGCGGGGACATATACCCAAAGATTGCAGGAGACTCTGGTGTCTGAGCAGCCACCGGCCATCGGCGAAGCCGAAGGGTCCGAGGATGTGCGGGGCTTCGCCCCGCAGGACAGCCGAGCGCGGCTGTCCCCACGTGGTTCGGAAATCGAGAATGCAACTGAATTTGATCCTGCGGCATTTGATTTTGGCGCTGGAGAGCAAATCGAGGCTGTGAGTTCGGCTCCTCAGAACGAAACGGAGGAAGCCGAAGAAGCTCCGGTTGAGGGATTCCGCGCTCCCGGCAGTCCAGCAAATACAGGGGAGATTCTGAAGTTCCTGATCGATCGTACTAACTACATCAAGATCCTCGAAGAGGAAGATACTCCCGAGGCTTATTCGCGGATCGAGAACCTGCGAGAACTGGTCAACGCCGCCATGGATTCCAAAGATCGCGGCGAGACCCTGGACCAATTTCTCGATCATGCTGCGCTGGTAAGCGATGTTGATGCTTATGACGAGCGCGCGCAGATCACCTTGATGACGCTGCACTCGGCAAAAGGCCTGGAATTTCCCTTGGTATTTCTGTGCGGACTGGAAGAAGGTCTGTTTCCACACTCGCGGGCTTTCCTGAATCCCGATGATATCGAGGAGGAGCGGCGGCTGTGTTATGTCGGGATGACCCGCGCCATGGACCAGCTTGTGCTCACACGCGCTGTGTATCGGCGCCGGTACGGGACGGATTTGCCTGAAGCGAGCGTGCCTTCCAGATTCCTTGAAGAAATACCCAATGAGTTGATGGAGGAGCTGGGGAAGTCTCGTGTGGGTCGGACACTCTTGTCCGACAACGTGCAGGGGTACGGTTCCCATTGGCGCACGGGGGCTCCGACAGCACAAGGTCAAAAGCGTCGGACAGGAGTGTCCGACCCACAGAGGCCATCACCGAGCCGGCCCGAACCTCACTATGCTTACGAGGATGAGGACCAGTCGGCGCAATGGGTGGAGCGCCCGGTGCCACGCTCGCCATCGGTCCCAAAATATAATTCGATCGACAATATCGCCGAATTCTTCGCATCGCGTGGCAAGAAGTTCTCGCTTCCCAAGTTGCCAGTTGAAGAGCCGAAAGGACGACGCGGATTTCGTCCCGGCCAGAAGGTCCGGCATCCAAAATATGGAGAAGGAACCGTACATCAGCGCGAAGGAGAAGGCGAGAGCACTTAGCACTTGGCTCTGGGCTGTTGGCTGTTGGTCCTGGGCTTTTAAGTCTCGGGCTTTGGCGTCGGTTTTGGGTTTGGTGCCTTTGGACTTTGTCCATTGGCTTTGGCTGATGCGTCGGACGACCGCATGTTCCGACCATTGGACACGGCCTCGCAAAAGCAGCCCCGGAGGGGCGGTATATGTTAGCCGAGGGCGTAAGCCCTGGGAAAGCGGCAAAATGACAGAGTCCCGTAGGGACGGCAGAAATGCATGAATTCCCTTCGGTTTCGTGAGGGCAGGCTTTCGGCTCCTCAATACGACAAAATTTACTTAAAGGAAATACACGCACTCATGGCAAACACAGCAACGCTCAGCAAAGACGAACGCAAGAAAGCCAAACGCACCGCGCGCAAGAAGCACAAAACCGAACATCCGCTTAAGCCCCGCGAGTACGCTCGCGGATCGCAGAAGCGGAAAGTGAAGAAACTGGCACGCGGCACAGCGAAGAGATAACAGCAGCACTTAGCCGGCGAAACATTCTACCGGCTAAGTGCTTGTGCCATTTGGCAAGGTAAGTTTCAGGAGACATCAACCGTTTGCCACAGCCAACCCCTGCCCCGCCCGTGATCCGCACCTCGGACAACCAACTCTTTTGCTGCAAGTCCATCGACAAGCTAATCTCTGATTCCCAAGAACCAGAGCGGAGACTGAAGAAGACCCTCGGCCCGGTGTCACTGACCGCACTCGGAATCGGCGCAGTGATCGGCTCAGGCATCTTCACTGTCATCGGCACAGCTATCGCCGGACAGAAGTTCGATACTTCCTCCATCCTAAACGCGCCTCTCCTCGATTACCTGATAAAACACACCGCGTCGCTGGGGCGTCCGGGAGCAGGGCCGGCATTGGCCCTTTCCCTCGTCCTCGTCGCTACAGTCTGCGCATTCACCGGCCTGTGCTACGCCGAACTGGCTTCGATGATCCCGATCGCTGGCAGCGCATATACCTATACCTACGCGACCATGGGCGAATTAATTGCGTGGATCATCGGATGGGACCTCATTCTGGAATACGCAGTCAGCAACATGGCGGTGAGCGTAGGATTCGCTCAGCACTTGGTCAACATGTTTGACTGGTTTGGCTGGCATCCTGCCCTGCGTTGGATCTCTCCCGCATATTTGCCGTCCGGGCTTACCGGCCTGCAGGGGGAAATGCTGTACACGCCGGGACTGCACTTTGGCTTCAATTTCCCAGCGTTCCTGGTCGTCATGATCCTCACCGTCGTGCTGGTGCGCGGCATTCGCGAGTCGGCGGAAGCGAACAATACCATGGTGATCATCAAGATCGCCGCGATCTTGGCATTTATCATCGCCGGGGCACAATACATCAGTCCCGGAAACTGGCACCCGTTTGCGCCCAACGGATGGTCGGGAATTCTCACCGGCGGCTCAATCATTTTCTTCACCTATATCGGTTTCGATTCTGTTTCGACCGCCGCTGAAGAAGCTCGAAATCCCCAACGCGATCTTCCTATCGGAATCATTGCCACGTTGGTTGTGTGCACCATTTTGTATATAGGCGTCGCTGTTGTTCTCACCGGAGTCGTGCCTTGGCAAACTGTTAGGGACGATGCGGCACCCGTTGTAAACAGCATGAAGCATCTCACCGAGGTGACCGGATCCCCTGTCTTGCACTGGATACGCCTGGGCGTGCTCTTCGGGGCGATGATGGGGATGATTTCGTCGCTGCTGGTTTTTCAGCTTGGTCAGGCCAGAGTATGGTTTTCGATGTCAAGGGACGGCCTGCTGCCGAAGCTCTTCAGTCGCGTGCATCCCCGATTCCGCACACCATCAACCGCGACTTGGATCGCAGGACTTGTCGTAGGAGTTCCTGCGGGAATTCTCGACATTGGAACACTCTCTGACCTGTCGAATATCGGCACGCTGTTTGCGTTTGTGCTCGTATCTCTGGGCGTCATCATTTTGCGCTACAAAGATCCGCACCGGCATCGCGGTTTCCGCGCTCCGGGTGGCCTCATTGCTCCGATATTGAGTGTGTTCTTCTGCGTACTCCTGATGGGAGGGCTGCCCATCCTCACGTGGCTGCGCTTCTTCGGATGGCTGCTGATCGGCCTCGGAATCTACCGCTTCTACAGTCGCAGGCACAGCGAATTTGCAAGAGAAGCGTAAATGAAACGAGGGTTAGAGATAGCGAGTGGGATTGGAGTATTTCTCATCTCCATTCTGAGCTCGATGGCAATGTTCAGGATGATTTTCTACTATGAGCAAGGCACTCAAAGAGTGCCGCTCATCTCAATCCTTTCTCTGAGCCTCATGGGATTAGCGGTGCTTTTGTCTTTCATCGGGGCATATATTCTTCTCTCCTGGGCAAATAAACCCCGGTAGTGCAATAGACTTTCAGACCTCGCCAATCTGCAATCTGAAATCTACAATCTGAAATCATGCCGTCAGCGTTCATTCGATCGCTCCCCAAGGCCGAACTTCATCTGCATCTCGAAGGCTCGGTCACCCCGGCCACTCTGGTTGAGCTTCGAGACCGGCATGGGAAACGAAGCACTCTAGGGGAAGCTGAGTCGCTGTATCAGTACAAAGATTTTCTGGGTTTCCTGATGGCATTCAAAACTCTGACCGAGGACCTGCAAACGCCCGAAGACTACGAGTTGATCGCTTATCGCCTGATGGAACAATTGAATGCCGGGAATGTCCTCCACGCAGAAGTTTATGTTTCGGTCGGGGTGTGTTTGTGGCGGAAGCAGGACTTCGATGCCATCTTTGAAGGGCTGGAGCGGGGCAGAGCGCGTGGCGGGCGCGAGTTCGGAATCTCAGTGCTCTGGATCTTTGACGCAGTCCGCCAGTTCGGGCCAGGCGCCGCTCAGGAAGTCTTTGAACTGGCCGCGCGTTATCGCGACCGAAATGTTGTCGCCGTGGGGATTGGTGGCGATGAACAAAAAGCTCCGCCTGAGCTTTTCCGCGAAGCCTACGCCTATGCCACCAGTCAAGGTCTCAGGTTGACCGCCCATGCCGGAGAAAGCGCTGGGCCGGAATCTATTTGGGGCGCGCTGAATCTGGGAGCGGAGCGTATTGGACATGGCCTGACCGCTTGCCAGGATCCAGAGTTGATCGAGGAATTGGCCACCCGGCAAATTCCCGTAGAAATTTGCCTGACTAGCAATCTGCGCACCGGATGTTGCGGCAAAATCTCCGAGCATCCGGTCCGGAGATATTTCGATCAAGGCCTGATGGTCACGCTTAACACTGATGACCCTGCGATGCTTGCTACGTCTATTACTAAGGAATATGAGCTGGCCCAGACCGAATTCGGTTTCACCGACGAGCATCTGCGGGAGCTGGCGCGGAACTCGTTTGAAGCATCGTTCCTGCCTCCCGAAAAGAAACTGGAATTCCTGAATTTGCTTGACTCCGCTGCGGCGCGGGCCTAGGCTCGTTTCAATTTTGTAAGCGTGGGGAGCCGGGCCATGAAGTCCGCTACCGTCGGGGTTTTGCTCTGTGGTTCCTTTCTGTGGGCTGGTTCCGGCCCGAAGCCTTCGGAGACCCTGGTCATAACCAATGTGAATATAGTGGACACGCGCTACGGCGGGATCGAGCCGAATCTCACGGTCATCGTCAAGGAAGGTGTGATCACGGCGATCACGAAGATTGCCATCATCCAGACAGGCGTCCACGTCCGCGTGGTGAACGCGGAAGGAAAATATCTGATCCCCGGGCTGTGGGATTTGAACGCACGCATTTCAGGCGATGCGGATTGCAGCAGAAGCTCTGCATTGTCTCTGTACGTGGTGAACGGAGTTACTGGCGTGCGAGACGTTGGGGCAGAAGATATCACGCCGCGCGTGGATGAGCGTGCAATAGTCGCGAGTGATTTGCCGGTTCCGGAAATTGCGTTTCCCGGGCCTTCGCTGCATCCCGAGTTGACCGGTGCACTACCGAACGCCGAAAGAACGAGCGGGACTGGGCGGGGCCGGCTTCCGGGGTTTTCGTTGCATGCGGCTTTGGAATTATTGGTCAAGGCCGGGGCCACTCCGCTGCATGCGCTGCAAACCGTGACCTTCAACGCTGCGTTGTACATGGCGAAGCTGGATAAGTTCGGCGTCGTCGAACGTGGGCACATTGCTGACCTTGTCCTCCTTGATCAAAATCCTCTGGAAGACATTCGCAACACCGAGAAGATCGCCGGGGTGGTGCTCCGCGGAACCTACTTCTCTCGACTCGATCTGGACGGCTTTCTGGCCCAATCGCCACACGCATCGGACTCACCACTGGATTCAGCGAAATCAGAAGAGTTGACGCGCGTTCACTGAGCGATAAACTCGCCCGCGCCGAATACCCGCTCGGTCCGCAAAACTCCCCATACGCTGTTCAGAATGATGCACTTAGCTCTTCCTTGTGTTCTAATATCAGAGAGTTAGAATGCTCTCCCTTCAATCCAAACTGCGAAAACGGCTGAAGTCCGCGTCGCGCGCTGTTCGCGGAGCCCGGAAGGTCGCAGGGGCGCTGCTCTCGACCGACCATCCCCTTCTCGCGCACATTATTCCCATTCGCCGCTGCAATCTTGCTTGCAAATACTGCAACGAATACGACGATTTCTCGAAGCCAGTGCCGACCGAGGTGATGTTCCGCCGCGTGGACAAACTGGCCGCGCTTGGGACATCGGTTGTGACCATCAGTGGCGGCGAACCGCTGTTACATCCTGAACTCGATCAGATCATCGGGCGAATTCGTAAACACGGGATCGTCGCGGGAATGATCACCAATGGCTATTTACTGGTTCCGGAGCGGATCGAGCGGCTGAACGACGCTGGCCTGGAATGGCTTCAGATTTCGATCGACAACGTAAATCCGGACGAAGTTTCGAAGAAGAGCCTCAAGGTGCTGGATAAGAAGCTGCAGATGCTAGCCGAGTACGCCGAGTTCCATGTGAACATCAATTCAGTGGTGGGCGGCGGCGTGCATAATCCGCAGGATGCTCTCACCATTGGCAAGCGCGCACTGGAGCTGGGATTCAGCTCGACCATCGGAATTATTCACGATGGTGAAGGCCAGCTTCAGCCTCTGGCTGATGAAGAACGGCGCGTCTATCACGAGATGAAAAATCTCGAGAAGCGCAGCTTCACGCGTGTCAACTCGTTCCAGGACAATATAGCCTTGGGCCGTCCGAACACGTGGCGCTGCCGGGCAGGTGCGCGATATCTGTACATCTGCGAAGACGGACTGGTGCACTACTGCTCGCAACAGCGCGGCTATCCGGCGATTCCGCTCGAGAAGTACACCGTAGAAGACATCCGCCGCGAGTATCTCACCGAGAAATCGTGCGCGCCGCATTGCACGGTTTCCTGCGTGCATCAGGTTTCGATCTTTGATGCCTGGCGCGTGCCGCAGCGGCCTGCTACGTCGGCTCAGTCTGAAGCGAGCGAACTCGTGCAGATCGAGTAGGCGGTGGCATCGCCGATAGACAACTCCCGGATTACCGTATCCATGTCTGAACAACTTTCGTTGCAGGGAACAGAGATCGCCGGTTCCGCTTTTCCGATAGGATCGCGGCGCGCGGCGACATTTCGCTTGAGTACCTTGTTCACGGCGAGCTTGGCTGTACTAGTGCTTCACTACCTGGTCCTCTGGAAACTCACCAATTGGCTAGGCCCTGCTTCTGCTGGCTGGGACCTGGGTGTTAGTCCTTTGGCATAGGTGGATGTTTCCCTGGGGACTGGCACGATGGGTGGATTTCTTTTTGAAGGACTCCGCTTACGGCGTGGTTACTGGGGACGGGTTCAAATATCAGAGTATGTTGAGGTCACATTGTGTGCCCTGGTCCTCCGTGGCGCGAATAGAATACGCACCTCGTAACGGCGACAGAATTGACGTATTCAAAGTGGGTAAATTCACGTTCAGCCGAGTACGACCAATCCACTTTGGCCCCGCGCCCTCCAACAGCAAAGCCATCCAAGGGATTGAGAGAATACTCAACCAGCAGGGAGCGACGGGGAAGTTGGTGATTACGGACTCGGAGCCGGAGAAGTTCTTTCACCTATAGGCGGGCGAGGGTGCCCGCCCCACACAGACCTTTCACTTCTTACGCCTCGCGAAGCAGAGGCCCGACCAGGTTTCGTCAATCGCACACACTTTGTAATCCACCCATCCCGCGTCAAGCCCGAAATCTCTTACCGCATTCTCTTTCAGATCAGTGGCGATTCCTGAAGCCTGCTTGGGCCAGGCGATCCACAACGCGGTTTTCTCGGGAGCGCCTTTGCGAGGGGGCGGAAATCGCGCAGGAGCTCGGCTTGTGCGGCCGCAAAAAGCACCGCCACATTCGCGCCTTTGGCATCTACAACGATGTCTACGCCCGCAGGCAGCGGTTCCAGTTTTCGCTCAAAACGGTTTGGCGGGTTGACCAGCACTACTGAATAATTCTCGCGAATTCCCAGCTTCTTGGGCAGGGAGTCCCGGAATACCCCGCCGTCGCAACACCCGGCGCAGCCTTCGACCGAGGTTTGGCGGGCTTCAACTGATGGCCTTTTTCTCGAATTGCCGCAGACCAACAACCAGCAGCAGAATGTCAAAAAATATCAGCGCGACAACCACAGCGACCGTGGACAAATGCGGAAACTTCGGTACCAGCATGGCCCGCATCCCCTCACTGGCATACACGAGGGGATTGATGAGCACAACTTTTTGCAGAATGGGGAATTTGTCGAGGGCATTCCAGGGATAATAGGTGCATCCGAAAAAGATCATCGGCGTAATCACCATGCCGAACATCAATCCGATGTGCTGTTGATTGATGCTGCAGCCCAGTGCAAGGCCACCGGCAGCGGAAAAGGTCGCTACCAACACAATGATCAGAATGAAAGTCAACGGTGACCCAATACCGATCTCAACTCCGGGACGAAGCACCAGCCACGCCAGTGGGATGACGATCAACCCTGAAATCAACGCCTGCAGCATTCCGGCAAATACTTTTTCAATCGCGATCCAGGTCATATCAATGGGGGCGAGCAAGCGGTCTTCAATCTCTCGGGTCCACTGAAATTCAGCAATCAGCGGCATGGCAACCGCCCAGATTCCGGTGAAAACCATGCTGATGGCGATGATTCCAGGAAGCAGGAGGCTCTTGTATGCGGGAGGCAAATATCCGCTGCCTACCATCACCCGCCCGAAGATGAATACGAATAGTAGCGGTTGTAAGAACGTCTGCAGGAAAAGCTGGACCGCATTGCGTCGCGCCACATGCGCATCGCGCGCCAGCATCGCGCCAAAAGTTTTCCAGTTCAATCGCGCAAACTCCTTCCGGTGTGGTGCAGAAATAGGTTTTCTAGACTGGGTTCGGAAATGTGAACGTCCGAGAGCTCTGCGCCGGAAGATGCCGCTACGCTTGCGATCTCCGGAATAAGCGAGCCACCGCGGTCGGCGTACACATCTGCGCCGGTGCCGTCATTTGCGCGCACTTCTCGTACGCCCACCAGCGACTGTAAACGCTGAAGCAGATCCGGAGTTTGATTTCCAAATCGAAGCCGCAGCAAATATCCGCCGGGTATTGATGCCTTCAAATTCGCTGGTGTGCCTAACGCAATCATCTTCCCGTGGTCAATGATAGCGAGCCGCTGGCACAGTGCATCGGCCTCTTCCATATTGTGTGTAGTCAACAGAATGGTTTTGCCGGCCTGGTTATATTCACGAATAATTTCCCAGAGCAGGATGCGTGTCTGCGGATCAAGCCCTGCGCTCGGCTCATCAAGAAACAGGACTTTGGGGTCGTGCATCATCGCGCGGGCGATGGAAAGCCGCTGCATCATGCCGCCAGAGAAACCGCGTACCATCTGATTGGCGCGATCGGTGAGCTTGAATTTCTCCAGTAAATTGTTTGCGCGCTCATTCCTCTCTTTCGACCCGAGTCCGAAGTAGGCCCCGTGAAAAGTAAGAATCTCGCGCGCCGTCAAAGAAAAATCGAGATTTGGCCGCTGCGGCACAACTCCGATTAATAACTTGACCGCAACTTGGTCTTTCCAAACTTCGCGCTGGCCGATCCAGGCCTGGCCGGACGTTGGCCGCACCCGCGTGGTGAGAACTCCCACCGTCGTTGACTTGCCCGCGCCGTTAGGCCCTAGAAGACAAAAAATCTCCCCGGGCTCCACTTCTAACGAAAGCCCGTCAAGGGCAGGGATTTGCGTCTTCGGCTGCTTTGCGCCCTTGGCGTCAGCGCGGGCAACAAATCCGCCTGCCGCCCCCAGCGGAGGCGCGGAGCTATATATCTTGCGAAGATCCTGGGTGCGAATGCCGATGGCCATGCGGGAATTTTCTTTGCAGACTTAGGATTTGCAGTCTAACGATTTGCAATCTTACGACCGTCAGCTCGACCGGACTAGAAGTCTAGCTACTCGTATCCTGCAACATAACGCTGGCGCACGGAAGTGACAAATGTCAAATTCCGATCTCGGCTTCTATCCTTTTTTTGCTGTGGGCGGCAGCAATCCATTGAGCCGCAAATACATCGCTGCCATTCCATAGTGGTCCGCCCAACTGCTGGCCAGGCCCAAGAACGCCCAAGCGCGCGCGCGAGGTTTGCCGTCAAACCAGGTGATGTTCTCGGTCATTTTCGCATCATCCGCTTTGGCTAGAGCCGTATGGCAGAACTCAAAGGAGGCCTTCATGGCGGCGACCAGTTTCTCCTTGCCCTCAGTCCCCTTAAGCTCAACTTTGGGTTGCGCGAGGTCTCCAACATTAGCGCAAAAGTAGTTGTTGCCTTCCACAATGTGGGCCGCGAGATGGCCGAAGGTCATCTGGTCGGGCGTAGGCTTGTACTCAAATTTATCCGCGGGCATTTCTTCGAAGGCGGCGACGGTGTTCTTCTCACGGCCGCTGAGCATTTCGCGTAGAACATCGGCAACCGGGGACTTGGATTGTTGGGCAGCAGCCCCTGAAATAAGAACGAAGACCAGAAATGCGGTTTTCATGAATCCTCCACTTTCGGATGGAAGAATAAACCTGACAGATACGGAATGTCGAATCGCGCCTGACTTCAGACCGCCATTTCCGGGGTCGATTCCAACAGAGTCTTGGTGTAGGGGTGTTGCGGGTTTTCAGTGATCTGCTCAGCAGAGTTGATCTCAACAATTTTGCCCCGGTACATCACTGCGATCCGCGTCGAGAGGTAATGGACCACCGGCATCGAGTGCGAGATGAACAAATAGGTTAGTCCGAATTCGCGCTGCAATTGGGCTAAGAGATTCACGATCTGCGCGCCCACGCTGACATCCAGCGCCGATACCGGCTCATCACAGACGATGAACTTCGGCTGCAACGCAAGCGCGCGGGCGATCACGATGCGCTGCCGCTGCCCTCCGCTGAACTCGTGAGGATAGCGATTCAGCGCGGAGGGGTCGAGCCCAACCGCGCGCAGTAGTTCTTGAACCCGGCTGCGAATCCCGTCCCCTCGTGAAAAGCGCGAGGAGGACGGGGCACCCGGGTTTTTATGGATGACCAGGGGCTCGCCAATCAGATATTCAACTCGCATGCGAGGATCGAGCGCGCTGAACGGATCCTGAAAGATGATCTGCATGTCGCGGCGCAAGCAGCGCATTTCGCCGTCGCTCGCGCTGCCGAGGTCAAGTCCATTAAAACGAACGGTGCCCGATGTCGGCTCGATGAGGCGAAGAACAAGCCGCCCCAGCGTGCTCTTGCCGGAACCCGATTCTCCGACCAGACCGAGTGTTTCCCCTGATTGGATGTCGAGTGAAACGTCAACTACCGCGCGGACTTCGCCCTTTGCACCGCCGCCGAAAATTGACTCGCCGAGCGGGAAGACTTTAGTCAGATTGCGAATTTCAACCAGCGCCACGACTTTATCCTCTCGCGATCAAGGGCACCGCCGCCAACGCCGCGATCATTCCCGCGGTTTTCCAGCGATTGAACCGTTCCTTCAAGACTGCGCGCGCCAACAGGATTGTAATCACTGGATACAAAGAAGCGAGCACTACCGTCGTGTCCAATCTTCCGGTTTGGGCGGCGCGAACGAACATCACCGTGCCGCTGACGTCGAGGCATCCGGCCAGGGTCCCGATCACCGCGCCTTTCGGGTAAAACGGACTAAACTTCTTCCCCGCGACCGTAATGATCGCAGTCACAAGCAGCGACGCTCCTCGTGAGCACGCTGCCAGCCAAGGAGCTGCCCCAGGCCCTGCTTGTTTCATAAAGATGTAGAACCCAGCAAATCCAAGTCCGGCGATGAGCGCGAGTCCAAGTCCCTGCGGTCTGCCTGACTCTTCCGGGCGCGAGATCAGCCAGATTCCTAACAATGCCAGCCCGAATCCCGCGAAGGTTAGTGGCCGGGGAAAGCCCTCGATCCATATGCTGAAGACTGCGGGAATCGCGGCTCCAACGACGGTTGAAACCGGCGCGGCCAACCCCATGTTCCCTTGCGACAGAGCCCTGTAGAACAGCGCCAATGCGGTGCCACCTGAGGCGCCCGCCATCATTGCCCATGCCATGCTACGAGTCGCCGGCAGCGGCATGTGATTCGAGGCAGCAATCGTGAACATCATCGTGAACCCGCCCGCATGACCCAACATCGCCAGAAAGAATGAGTTAAAACGGCGTGCCGTGTATCCCCCGAGGAAGTCGCTAACTCCCCACGTGCCAACCGCGCCGAGCGCATACACGGCCGAGGGGATTTGTACGGGCGCAGGCATGGGTAGGAAATGAGGGTAGCATGTACAGCTCTATGCCGAGGAATCCTCTGCGTAACTCTGTGTCCTCTGTGGTTAAGCACTTAGCACTTGTCACCTAGCACTTAGCCGAAGGGGCCAAATGCTAACTGCTAAATGCCAAATGCGATTTACACAGAGGCCACGGAGTCACACAGAGGAAAGGCCGTCAGGCAGTGCGGCTGTATTTCAATGGTGCGGAGCTTCCTGACGGCTGATAGCTGAGAGCTAAAAAGAAATGCGGTCCGGGCCAGCCACCCGAACCGCATTCGCTGCGTGAATCTCGACGCCGCCCCAGTCCGAGCTCGCCTGCCATCCTTGCCGAACGTTGTTGCCAACGTTTGTCAACTGTGGCTCTTAGCTGCGGTGGCGCACCCGCACTCGAAAGTGCAGCTGCATCCTCATCGCGCCCGCCGGTTGCAGTCCCGCCATGCGAGACCGTTCTGAGGAGGCCGCAACGCCCGGGTTGCCCGCAACGCTTGCACGCTTTGGGAACCGCTCGACAGTTTACCCTCGGGAAAACTGCCGCAGAACCAGCCTTGCGCGATCACTGGCAGCGTGACTCTCACGCCTGCAGTAATTGCACTTTCTCCTATCTGGAAATTCGTCGCAATAAAAAACCCTGATCGCGCTGTGCGAAACCTGTGGACGATTCCACTTCCTTGTGGAAGTTGGCGGAAAACTGGGAGAGAATCCGGGATCACGCTTCGGGCTGCAGGAGTCGCACTGCCATATTCCAACCGGCTTCTTTCCGGTTCAGACTCGCGCTTCCCAAGTTACAATCCGAGTGGAATGGCTCAGGACACAAGAAAACCAACCTTTATCCATGACTTCACCCTCGGAATAGCGCCCCTTCTCTTTGGACTCAATCTTCTGACTTCCATTGGCTTCCTGCCTATCGCAATGCGGGGTGGAGCGGATTTTCGCCAGCTCTACACCGCAGGCTGGATGGTCCGGACCGGCCACTCCTTTGAACTCTATAGCTACGACGCCCAGAAACGCTTCCAGGATCAGATAGTAGGGCCGAGGCCGACGCCGCTTCCATTCGTCCGCCCAGCGTTTAATGCCCTATTATTCGTTCCTTTGACCTGGTTCTCTTATCGCGTCGCATATTGGACTTTCATGGGAGTCAACATTGGACTTCTGGCCTTGTGCTTTTTTCTTCTGGAACCCTGGACGCAGAATCTCAGTGCGCACTCTAGATGGCAGCCAGTAATGGTTTTCGCCTCCTTCACGCCGGTGGCCCCCGCCTTAATCATGGGACAGGACTCGATTCTGCTGCTCACATTGCTCTCCTTGACTCTGGTCATGCTGCATCGCGGACGCGATTTCGCCGCGGGACTTTGGCGGCGCTCGGCTCATTCAAGTTTTACCTGACAATCCCTATACTCGTTCTCTTTCTTCTCTGGAAGAAATGGAGGTTTGCGGCGGGCTTCTCCGTTGCCGCCCTGAGTGTGGCTGCGTTATCAGTCTGGCTCACTGGTATTGCACAAACCAAAATCTATCTCTACTCGATTTTCTCGATGAGATCGGGATTACTAGGAAGCGCGGGGCAATTCTTCAGATTGCCGGTCCGCCTGATGCCGAACCTTCACGGGCTGGTGTCTGGGCTCAGCGGTGGCACGTCACGGTGCCAACGGCAATTCTCTCCGTAATCGTTTTGCTCTGGGTTTGCATTTCGGTTTATTCCAAAACACTGGAGCATAAGATGATGGTGGCAATCACTGCGTCGGTTGTAGTCAGCTATTATGTTCACTTGTCGGATTTGGCGCTGCTGCTCGCCGCGCTTGTCTTCATGATGGATTACTGCGCCGGGACGGATGCTAGCCCCCACCGGAAAGTTACCAATGCGGCGTGCGTGATTTTATTGGTCGCACCGACGTGTAACTGGTTCACTTTCGCTGCAAGGTGCTTCTACCTGGTCTCTCTTCCGGTGTTTTTCCTTCTATTCGTTCTGGCAACTGCGGAAAGGAGTACCGAGGCGGCTTCTCAAGTTACAATCCGAGCGCAATGACTCGGGACGCGAGGAAATCGAGTTTCATTCATGATTTCACGCTAGGCATAGCGCCCCTCCTGTTTGGCTTCAATCTGCTTACTTCGATTGGCTTCCTGCCTGTTGCAATGCGCGGGGAGTCAGACTTTCGGCAGCTCTATGCGGCAGCCTGCATGGTCCGAACCGGCCATTCGTACGAGCTGTACAGTTATGACGCCCAGAAACGCTTTCAGGATCAGATGGTCTCGCCGGGAGAGAGGGCGCTCCCGTTCATCCGGCCAGCTTTTCAGGCTCTACTATTTGCTCCCTTAACTTGGTTCTCATACCGCACGGCGTACTGGATCTTCGTAGCTATCAACATCGGGCTCCTCGCGCTTTGTTTTTTTCTTTTGCGTCCTTGGATGCAGAATCTCAGCGCCAACTCGAGGTGGCATCCGCTAACAATTTTTGTCTCGTTCACGCCTCTCGCGAACGCGCTAACGATGGGGCAGGATTCGATCCTGCTGCTGACTTTGTTCTCTCTAGCGTTGGTGATGTTGCATCGCCGACGCGATTCGACCGCCGGCGTCTTGGCTGCGCTCGGCTCATTCAAGTTTCAACTGACGTTGCCTGTACTTCTCCTCTTTGTTCTCTGGAAGAAATGGCGGTTTGCAGCCGGCTTCTCACTGACTGCCGTGACTTTGGCCGCGATATCGGTTGGGCTCACGGGTTTGGCGCAGACCAGGCTGTATTTCAGTTCGATATTTTCCATGAGCGCCGGAATCTTGGGGAGCGGGGGGCAGTTCTATCGATTGCCGGTGCACATGATGCCCAACATCCACGGGTTGGTGCATGGACTAAGCGGCGGATCGTCTCACGTTGCTACTCCGACAGCGATCCTCTCCATGTCCATACTCATTTTTCTGTGGGTTTGGAATTCCGCTCGTTCCACAACAACTGAGCATAAGTTGATGCTCGCAATTACCGCTGCAGTGGGGCTGAGTTATTACTCGCTGTTACCGGATTTATCGCTGCTGCTTACCCCGCTTGTCATCACACTGGATCGCTGCGCTGGCACCGAGGCAGTTGCCCACAGGAGAGTAATGATTGTGGCGTGCCTGATTTTGCTGCTTGCGCCTGCGTCTATGTGGTTCTTCGGATCTTACTTCTATCTGGTTTCTCTCCCAACTCTCTTCCTTCTGTTCGTCATGACGATTGCGGAGCGAGGTAGGAATACGCCACGCTCTGATCCAGCGAACGAGCATGTCAACCTTGCCGAATAAGAACTCGGTTCTTTGACCTTCACAATGCTTCGGTACTAGACTCGAATTCCGGTAGCCTTTCCAATCAGGTATTCCTATGACGCTGCGCTCTTTTCTGATTCTCATTCTGTTTTGCAGCCCCTGTGTGCTAACCGCCGACGAGAACAATCATCACGAAGACCTAACGGAAGCACAATTAGGGAAAGTGCACTTCCCATCCTCCTGTGCACCGGCGATGCAGAAGCCGGTCGAGCGCGGCGTAGCCCTGCTGCACTCGTTCTGGTACGAGGAGGCGGAAAAGGAATTCAAGCAGATTGTGAAAGACGATCCTCAGTGTGCAATCGCGCATTGGGGTGTGGCCATGAGCGTGTGGCACCAGCTTTGGAATCGGCCAGACCTAGGTACCCTCGAACGCGGTGGTGCTGAATTGAAGCAGGCCAAGGCTGTTCATGCCGCCACGCCCCGCGAACGGGACTATATTTCTGCGTTGGGCGCGTTCTATTCGCATCCTCGCCGCCCCTATCAAAAGCGAGTTACCGCTTATGCCAAAGCAATGGAGAAAGTTGCGCAGCGCAACCCGGATGATCACGAGGCCGCGGCGTTCTATGCGCTGAGCCTGCTCGCCGCTGAGCCGGACCGTGACGAAAGCAACGCGTACCGCAAGAAGGCTGCTGCGGTTTTAGAAAAGTTATTCGCGGCGGAGCCGGACCATCCTGGAGTGTCGCACTATTTGATCCACACCTATGACAAGCCAGAGATGGCGCAGCAAGGACTGGCCGCAGCACGGAGATATGCGCAGATCGCCCCAGCTTCCCCACATGCTCTGCATATGCCGTCGCACATTTTTGCCCGGCTTGGATTGTGGCAGGACGATATCGATTCCAACGTACGCTCCATCGCCGCAACTCAAAAGGAAGCCGCCATGCATATGGGTGGCGAGGGCCATCAGTTTCACGCGATGGACTTCCTGGTGTACGCCTATCTGCAGACCGGTCGCGAAGCCGACGCGCAAAAGATCATTGATGAAGTACAAGCCATGCCGGCGATGCACGACATGTACGGCATGGGCTTCGACCCGCACCTCTCCGCCTTGTCCACCTTCTCAGCCGAATATGCGCTCGAACTGCACAACTGGCCAGCAGCGGCACAACTTTCCCCAGTTACGGGCGCGCCGGAGGGGGCCCACGCCATGACTTACCTGGCGAAAGCTGTTGGCGCTGCCAGAAGCGGGGATATTGAACAAGCCCGTGCAGCAATTGCGCAACTGGAAGCTATCCAGAAAAAATTTGAACCTGAACGGAAAAAAGATCAGGGGGAGTACCAGGGCGTTACCGATGATCTGACAGTCGCAAAGGCCTGGTTTGCCCACGCCGAAGGCAAGCACGATGAGGCCACCAGCCTGTTGCGTACGGTCGCAGACAAGGAAGAGGGCGAGGCCGAGGCCAGCCAGGGAATTCCTGCCCACGAGATGCTGGGAGACATGCTGCTCGAAGCGAATCATCCCCAGCAAGCGCTTGCCGAGTATGAAGCTACACTGAAGACCAATCCAGGGCGGTTCAATTCGCTGTATGGCGCGGCGGGGGCGGCGGAAAAAGTAGGGAACCACGACAAAGCCTCTGACTATTACTCGCAGATCGTGAAGAATTGCGCGGGTTCGGTTTCCGAACGCTCCGAACTGAAACACGCCCGCGAAGTGACTGAGGTGCGGGCCGGGAATAAACAGCCCCAATTCCTTCTTACTTGCTTTCTCGGGGTCTCTGTGCCTCTGTGGTGAAGTCGCTCCGTTTTCGCCTGAGCTCTTCCATCCGTTCGCGAATCCGCTTCTCCACACCTTCGTTGGTAGGACGGTAATAGCTGCGGTCCTTCAGGTTGTCGGGCAGGCACTGCATGTCCGCGACCTTCCCTTCAAGATCGTGCGCATATTGATAGCCTTGCCCATACCCAAGATTTTTCATCAGCCCAGTGGGGGCATTGCGCAAATGCAAAGGGACGGGTTCGGCCGATGTTCGTTCGACGTCTTGTTGCACATCGAAATACGCGGTGTACAGTGCATTCGACTTGGGCGCGATGGCAAGATAAACGACCGCCTGGGCAAGCGCCAAATTGCCTTCCGGCATACCAAGAAAGTCCACGGCGTCGCGAGCGGCCATGCACAACGCAAGCGCATTCGGCTCCGCCAGTCCAATATCTTCGACCGCCATGCGAACCACGCGCCGTGCGATGTATAGCGGATCTTCACCAGCTTCGAGCATCCGCCCTAGCCAGTACAAGGCGGCATCGGGATCGCTGTTGCGCACCGATTTGTGCAACGCCGAAATCAGGTTGTAGTGCTCTTCGCCCGCTTTGTCGTAGAGCAGAACGCGTTTTTGTAGCGCATCTTTAATAATGTCCGTAGTGATCTCGGCTTTTTGCTCTGAGGCTGCCCCACCCTTCGCGGTTTTCGAAGGGTGGGGGGAACCCATAGCCAGCGCGGCCGCCACTTCCAACACGTTGTAGGCACTACGGGCATCCCCGCTGGAATAGCCTGCGATTTGCTTCAGCACCTCGTCACTAGCCGACAACTTCATCGTCCCTAACCCTCGTTCGTTATCATCCGACGCTCGCCGCAGCAAAAGGACGATCTGCTCTTCGGTGAGCGGTTTGAGCACGTACACGCGACTGCGCGAAAGCAGCGCCGAAATAATTTCAAACGAGGGATTCTCCGTGGTTGCGCCAATCAGGCGGATGTTGCCCTTTTCCACGTGGGGGAGAAACGCGTCCTGCTGGGCCTTGTTGAAGCGATGAATCTCGTCCACAAACACAATCGTCCGCGTGCCGTATTGGCGGGCGCGTTCAGCTTCGGCCATGACCTGCTTGATCTCTTTAATCCCAGCGAGCACGGCGCTGAACTCGATGAACTCCGCCCGGCTCATGCGGGCAATGATTTGCGCCAGAGTCGTTTTTCCGGTACCGGGAGGTCCCCAGAAAATCAGCGAACCAAGATCATCGCGCTCAATCTGCACGCGTAGTGGCTTGCCGGGCGCAATCAGGTGCTCCTGCCCAACGAATTCGTCGAGCGTCCGCGGCCGCATGCGGTCAGCCAAAGGCCGCGACTTGTCGCCGGGATTCTCGCCACTCGGAATCGTTTGAAACAAACTCATAAGATCAATTCACCACGGAGACACGGAGACACGGAGAATGCAAGTCATAGAACCCTTCTCACGATTCCATTCTTCGGCACGCCAACATTGAAGTTGATCAGCAGACCCACTTTTTTCTCGCTCAGTCGTAAATATGTGAGCAGTTGCGCGTGGTGGATCGGAAGAATCTGTTCGATTGATTTCAACTCAAGCACAACAGAATTCTCTACCACGATGTCCAGACGATATCCGCAGTCGAGTTTCAGCCCTTTGTATGCAACGGGCAACTCTACTTGGCGTTGGAAATTCAAGCTACGGAGGCGCAGTTCATAGCAGAAGCACTCTTCGTACGCGGATTCCAATAATCCCGGGCCAAGCTCTCGATGAACTTCAATGGCAGCACCGATGATCGCTTCCGTGAGTTGCTCCTCAATCAACATGCGTTACCCTTTTATCTCTCCGTGCCTCCGTGTCTCCGTGGTGAGTCAGGTTTTTTGTCGTGCCACTTCGTAAAGAATGATGCTCGTGGCAATCCCCGCATTGAGGGACTCAACCCGTTGCGAGTGTGGAATCGTGATCAGTTCATCCATCTGAGCCAGCAGTTTCTTGTCCAGGCCTGCCCCCTCATTGCCGACAAAAACTGCGACTTCCCTCTGCAAATCCGCTTGCGAAAGAGGTGCTCCCTTGTGTGAAGACGTTGCCAGCAACCGGACACCTCGCGCGCGCAACTGGCTGATCGCATCCGCTAATTCGACCTTTGCCAACATCACTCGGAACGCCGATCCTGCGGAGGCACGCACCACTTTGCTGTTGTAAACACTCACTGTACCTTCGCCCAGGAGGACGCCCTTTGCTCCAAATGCCTCGGCCGAACGTAGGATCGTGCCCAGATTCCCGGGGTCCTGAATGCCGGCAATCACCAGAAGCGGTCCGGCTGATGGGTGCTCAAGAATCGCAGACAACGAGAATCTCTTTACATGGACCAACGCTGCTACACCCTGCGGAGTCTCGCTAGGGACGGTGGCGCCAAACAACTTATCCGGAAGCAGTAGCGTTTCAACGTGGGAACCAAGCTGCGGCAGCAGACGCGCCGCGCGGGGCTGTGCTGATTCGCTAAAAAATACCGCTCGAAACTTCAGCCCGCTGCGTACTGCCTCTTCGATGATGCGAAAGCCCTCAATTGCACATTCGCCCGAGGAAGTCAGCTCGCTGCGGCTGAATGCCTGGCGCAACTCTTTGACTAGGGCATTGTGGCGGCCTTCAATACGCCGCAAACGACCGGCTTCTGCGTGGGTGGACTGGGTCAATCGGTGCTCCCTCCGCAAGAAATCATACGCGCCTATCGGCGGTACGCGTGTGCTGTGGTATCTTTACTGTCTCAAACCCACAATCCTGGAGACCGACGTGCGCGTGGAAATGGTCAAGATCAATAGCGAAAAGCCGGAACCCTCGCTCATCCGGTACGCCGCCGACCAGATTCGCGCCGGCCAGGTGCTGGGCATGCCGACCGATACTTTCTATGGACTCGCTGCGGATCCATTCAATTTGCGCGCGGTAGAACGGGTTTATGAAATCAAATCGCGGTCACGGCATAAACCTCTGTCGCTGCTGATCGAAGACGTGGACCAGGCGGAAGAGCTGGCGAAGCCGCTGCCCGAAGAATTCCATGCTCTGGCAAAGAAATTCTGGCCCGGGCCGCTGACTATCATTGTCAAAGCCGCTTCTCGTCTTCCGCTTAAAGTTACTGCCAACACCGGGAACGTGGCGTTGCGCGTACCTAACGCCAGCATTCCGATTGCGGTAGTGCAAGCTGCGCAGATTCCGATTACGGCCACTTCCGCCAACCTAAGTGGGGAGACCGAATGCACAACCGCGGTTGCGGTTCGCGACCAGCTCGGCATGCGGATCCCCATCATAGTGGACGGCGGCACTTCACCGCGCGAAATCGCCTCGACTATCGTCGATCTTACGGACGAGGAAGCGCGTTGGAAAATTCTGCGCGAGGGCGCAATCTCGTCGCAAGAGATTTCGGAATTCTTCGCGAAGGGGTGATGCAGACGTCCACCGCCAAGCGCTATCACCCTTGGCTTTTCTGGACAGCACTGATTGCCCTCGTGCTTCTTGCGGCTGTATTCGCATCAACTGCACACGATGTCGTTCACGATTCTAACCAGCAGGAACTTCTGCCTGCAGATGCCATCGTGGTTTTCGGAGCTGCGCAGTATGATGGCCACCCCTCGCCAGTCTTCCGCGCGCGCCTTGACCACGCCAGCGACCTTTTCCGCCGGGGCTTGGCTCCAGTCATCGTCACCACCGGGGGCCACGCCGCCGATCCCAACTTCAGTGAAGGCGGAGTCGGGCAAAATTACCTCATGCGTCGAGGGATACCCGAGTCGGCCCTGATCGCCGAAACTCAGGCCGCCGATACCTCGCAGTCGGCCCAGCGCGTGGGAGTAATCCTGCGCACCAATCACATGCGACGCTGCATCGCTGTCAGCGATGCCTATCATGTTTTTCGCATACGCAAACTCCTGGAGCACCAAGGCATGCAGGTTTTTCTAGCGCCGCGCCCGGATTCTCGGCCGAAGTCGGTATTGCAGCGCGGAGTTGCAATCATGCGAGAAAGCGCTAGTTATCTGCTGTGGCGCGCGGGAATCCGCAGCTAGGAAAATCTCATTTCACCACGGAGACACGAAAAAAAAAGAAAGCGCTAAGTCTTTCAAATTTGGGTCAGTCACCTGAACTAAGTGTGTCTCCGTGGCTCTGTGGTGAATCGGTCCTTACCATCCCATTCTTTTCCTTAGCTCGGTGATATGCGCCAAGTGATGCTGACCGTGCCAGGAATAGAGCCCAAGATTTCTCTCCAACGAAACCAGGCCCAGCTCCGGATGGCGAAAGGTCTTCTTCCAATCTTCCGGTTGGATTGATCGCAACAGGCGCACCCACCGATCATGCAAAGAATCGAGCAGCGCAAGTGAGACTTCCACCGGCGTAGATTGTGTGTCGGCAAGCAGTGCCCAGCGATCTTCGGCATATGGCTTGATCGTGGGTTCCTCCTCGGTGAGCGCCAGCTTGAAACGTATGTAGGCGTTCATGTGGCTGTCGGGGACATGGTGGGCAACCTGCCGCACCGTCCACCCGCCTTCGCGGTATGGCGTATCCAGTTGCTCGGGTGATAAACCCTTTACCGCCACACGCATCGCGGTAGGTGCTTGTTCAATGTCGCGGATGAGTTTGACGCGCTGCTCCTGTGACGTTGGACCATCAAAGTGAAATTTCCCGATCGGATATCGAGGGTCGCTCATTTCCTCTCCCCTTCTTGTAGCGGAATAACACTCAGATGAATTGGCAAACATCATAGCCTCAAGATAATTTGCGATGTCGTCCCGAACGCGGCCGCTAAAGGCGGGCGGGAGAGGGGCCTTGCGATACGCGTGGATCACCAACAACGTAATCAAGTCAGTGTGTACCGCCGCGCATGGACATTGTCGTAGCCGGACTGCATGGTTAGCGCAAGCTGAAGTGAGGGATGACATCAGCCAAGTGGAACTAGGCGCTCTTGCGAACAGGTCGAGGCGAGCTCCCTGATACAAGCCGTAACTCAGATAGCGCTACTTTGAGTTTCCGACCTGCGGCAATGGTCCTCACACGGCCAGTGCAGCCAACAATGCCGACACCGTCGTCGAAAGAAAATTAACCCCATTATTTCCCACGACCTTGCGCCTTTCGAGCGTCGCTCCGAACAAACTGTCAGCCACCATGCCGGCAACTCCGGCTGCGACGCAGACAAGCAAGTATGGTCTTTCGATCATGCCCGTTAGCACGCCAACCAGGACGACTGTCAAGGCGCTTACAATGCCCACCATGGTTCCCGCCAAAGTGATCGCTCCATCGGTTCCGGCCGGCATCTCTTTCCAATTCGTGATCATCCTCGGCACCCCGCCAATCGCCTGCCCGATTTCGCTTGAAACTGTGTCCCCGGCAGCCTCAGCTAATGCGGCCCCCATTGCCAGCAGCAGTCGCCGGTCGTCCGCCGCGAATGCGTAAAGCAAGGCACACAGCGCGGCAACACCGAGATTTGCGAACACCTGGGCCGCACTCCTGCCCTGTCGCGGCTCGGCGGTCCCCAGGCGCCGTTTGCGTGTGTACCCAATGCGGGTTGCGATCCAGGTGAGTACGAACACAGTCACCAACGCGGCGAGTCCACCGTGTCCCGCACCCAGCAAAAGCGCGAAACAGACCACCGCGCCAGCAACGGCTCCGCCGGTGGTGACGCCCCGAACTAACCGTCCCAATGCCGCAAAAACGAGCGTTAGAGCCGCTGAAACCCAGATTTTCGGGGCTTGTGGAAACGCAAGAACGACCTCAAGGCCAGATAAACCTTGTATTTTCAATAGGAACGCTCGTTCTCTCTTTCCCGAAGGCCACTGACACATGGCATCACAAGGGTCAACACCAGATATAGTTGCCTCACCCAGCCCACACCAGCTATCCAGCTTTCAGATTCGATTACCATACAATTCCGGTGCATCAAAATGCTTGGCGTAGTCTAAACTGCTACCCGGGTGCGCTCTCCACCCCAGCATGCCAAAAGCAGGCATGCCGGGGACCCCGGCTCTGGCAACTGCTTGGATCTTGGATTAAGGGACAACACTATGGCAGCCTCCGTATGGTCTGGATATCTTACCTTCGGCTTGATCTCAATGCCGGTGCGGCTGTTCTCCGGCGCTCGCAGTTCGGGCATATCATTCAACATGCTGCATCGTGACGACCTCACGCGCGTCAAACAGCAGCTTTATTGCCCCGCTGACAATCGCGTGATTGAGCGAAGCGAGATCGTCAAGGGATACGAATACCGCAAAAATGAATACGTGGTTGTCGAACCGGAAGAGATCAAGAAGATCGAACCCAAGACCGCCAAGACAATGGAGATCCTTGAATTCGTGAAGACCAGCGAAGTCGACCCGGTGTACTTCGAATCTTCCTACTACATGATGCCGGAAGAAGCCGGACGTCGCCCCTATGCTCTGCTCACCAAGGCACTCGAAGAAAGCGAATTCGTTGCCATCGCCAAACTCACCATGCACAACCGCGAATACACCGTCTTCCTGCGCCCGCACGAAGGTGGAATGATGCTGCACACTATGTATTACGAAGAAGAAGTGCGCAAGGTAGAGGGCTTCGGCGCGCCCGATGTCGAGCTAAAAGACTCAGAAGTTAAAGTCGCGCACCAATTGATTGAAGCGCTGGCGGCAGACTGGGAGCCGGAGAAATATAAGGACGACTTCCAGGAAAATCTGAAAAATCTGATCCAAACCAAGCTGGAAGGCGGCAAGATCGCCGAAGTCGAAAAACCGAAGAAAATGGCTCCGGTTGTGGATCTCATGGCGGCGCTCAAAGAAAGCTTGGCGCAAATGGAAGGGAAGAAGAAGCCAGCGGCAACCATTGCCGCTTCGGCAGCACCAGCACGCAAACGCAAGTAGAGCTCCAGCAGCTTACAACCTTGTGTTTCTCCCTTGCTTCCTACTGCTTATCTGGCCAGCGGCTCTGGCGCGGATTCGGTTCAGCCTTTAGAATAGCAACTTCCCTGAATGAGACTTCCCCTTCAGACCAACAGCCAGGTCAGTCGCGCCTCCCGGCTCTTCCATCCAATCGCGGTTGGATCGCTTTTGTTCGTCTGCATACTAACTACGAGTTGCGGTGACGTTTACCGTCCGGTTGCACAGGTGATCCCACAGCCGTCGCCCAACCCCGGGGCATTCCACTTTGTAATCTCGCTGAGCATGAACGGGTTGGACACTTTCGATCCCACGACCAATCTGTGTCAGCCGTCTGGCACTCCGGCGCCATGCGTCGCCGATCCGGGCGCGGCCAGCCGCCTCGATGTTTCGGGAGACACTAACGTTGGCATTCTCCCCACCGGGGTTGCCCCGGTCCACGCGGTTCTGCTGCCGAATGCCAGCCGCCTATACGTAGCCAACAGCGCCGAGGACACCGTCACTCAGAACGTCACTTCAACTCCGACAGTGCCCACCACAATCAGCTTGCCCGCAGGATCAAGACCGGTGTTCGTACACACAGCGGAGAATAACAACGTCTATACCGCAAACTTCGGAAACAACACTGTTTCGGTGATCAACACCACCCTAAACGTGGTGACTGCAACCGTTGCGGTGGGCACTCACCCGGTTGCACTGGCCGAGACCCCGAACGGACAAAAGCTGTATGTTGCCAACCAGGGTAGCGGCACCGTCACCGTCATCAGCACGATTGACGATACCGTCGTGGCGACGATTTCCGTCGGTTCGTCTCCGGTGTGGGCAGTGGCCCGCCCGGACAGCGCCAGGATTTATGTCCTCGATAGCAACGGGATGATTTACGACATTGATACGCTCTCGGATACAGTATTGCCGGGGACCGGGTCAAGCGGCGGCACGGGAGCGAATTTCATGGCGTACGACAGCACATCGAATTCACTTCTGGTCACGAATTCCGGCTCTGGCAATTTCAGCGTGCTCAATGCTACGACCGATCCACCATCGCCTCACGGCCTTCCCATCGCCATTCCCGCGCCGGCGATCGCGAATTATCCCTGCCAGGGGGCGTCTGTGATTCCCTCCGCGGTCACGATGCTGCCCGACGGTCGGGCCTATGTAGCCAGTTATCAGGTGAGTTCAGGGCTGGTTTGCACCCAGTCTTCGGTGGTTGATACGGCTGCCGGAGCGGTGACCAAGACAATTCCGTTATCGCAATCCGCCGATCTTTCCGCCCAAACCGGCTGCGGCTCAGGGGGATTTCGGGTGTTTACAACTTCTTCCGGTGGCGGCAGCACTTCCAATTTTAAGGTGTATGTTTCGCAGTGCGATGCCGGAAGCATCGCCGTGATTGATACCTTTGCGGCAAATTCCCACCCGCCGGATTCTTTGAATGCCACATTGCCCGCGCCTACCGGTTCATTTGCGCCGCAGCGGGTCAGCATCACCGGCGCCTCAGAGGATGCCGCGCATACTGCCACTACTTTTAACTACTCCCCCATTAGCGGTTCAGGTCTTCAGGTTGGCATGAATATCTTCATCACCGGAATGGCCGATAGCACTAACAATGGGATTTTCTTGATCTCTTCGCTGGGAGCTGGGACCTTCACGGTTGCCAATGCATCCGGCGTGACCGCCAGCGCGCCGGAGAGCGGCAGCGGGATTGTGGTTCCTGCGCAGAATCCCGTGTTCCTGGTCGCCGGTCCGTAGTAGTCCAAGATAAAATCTTCGACTGTCATCCCGAACGCGCCCGCTGAAAGCGGGCGGGAGAGGGACCTCACGACGGCATGTTCCAACGATGCAGTCTGGCAACGCCAAAAATAGCGTACACACTACCTGGACCGCCAATCCACTCGCATTCGTAAGGTACCGTGCAAGCGTCTGGGATTTGTCATTATGACGGCATCGCCCATACATACTGACGTAAGGTCCCTCTCCTACCCGCTTTCGGCGGGCCGGTTTGGGATGACAGCGTGTGTTGTTGTGGTGTTATTTGAAAGCTGAAGGAAGCAGATCCGGAGTTTCCGGCAAAGGCCTCCGCGAGGAGTGATTCGCGTCGATTAGCAACGAGGATAAGCACCAGATCTCATGCCCCAGCCTTTTTTGCCTCTTCCGTGGACACAGACGGGCTATAACGCAGCGCAATGTTCATGAACACGCTGCCGCTTGAAGTATCGAAGCAAAGCACCAGCGCTTCTGTGTCTTCGGTGCTCTTTGGCCCGTGCTCGGAGGTGTGTGACTCAGGCGGATGCACCCGGAAATGAAACCCTTGGTCGTTAAGCGTGGCGACTGCATTGCCAATGACCTGGTTGGCTAGTTCGCTGACCGCTTCACGCACCAGATCGTCGGACTCAGGTAATTCCGTGCCTGAGAGCCGGCTCGCAATTTGGGCAGCGGTCTTCGGCGCAAGATCGAAAATGATTCGCCCTTCGATGTCGCCGGTCAGTTGCACCATGGCGGCAACTCCCTTGCGGCGATAGGCTTCCTCTTCCATGCTGAGGTTACCGATCGACATGGGAGATTCCAGACCCTGTGACAACACAGCGTCCGCCGCGTTAATGAACGGCTGGATCAGCTCCATTTTCATTTTTAGGCCCCTGCGCTGGCAGCGCTAACTACGGCTCCGTCTTCCCCCAGCACGTACTTGATGACTTCGTAAAGCACTTCCGGCTTGACCGGCTTCTGCACGAAGTGACGTGCTCCGCGTTGCAACGCCGCCACGATGTTCTCCTGGTATCCAACTGATGACACCATAACGATGCGCGCATCCGGATTCTGCTGCACGATTTTCTCGGCGGCTTCGATTCCCTCCATCTGCGGCATGGTAATGTCCATGAGCACGATGTCGGGCTTAATCCGTTCATATTCGGTGATGGCGGTCAGCCCGTCCCCGGCTTCGCCCGCCACCTGGCCACCAAAGCTTTCGATGATGCGGCCCAGGTTCTTGCGCGCGAAAACGGAGTCGTCCACGATCAAATAGCGGACTGGCTGCCCGTCTTTGCTCCGCTTGATTGCTGCGAACTGCTCCATGACTTCCTCCTCAGCTTGCTTCTACACCCGGCACCCCTCGAGGTGTCCGGGACCTACAAAAATCAGGACTGCCCGGCGCCTAACGCTCGCTCCGTTGGCACATTACGGCACTGCGCTTGTAGCGTGTTGGCCAACGCTTCCAAATCAATGACGCGCATGGCGTGCCCGCGCTCAATCGCGGCTTTGGGCATCCCGAAGACTACGCAGGACTGCTCGCTTTGCGCGATCGTACTTCCTCCGGCCGCCTTGATCAGGCCCAGGCCGTGCGCCCCATCCTCGCCCATACCGGTCATAATGACCCCAATAGCTCGGTTTCCAAACTCTTCCGCGACGCTTTTAAACAACACATCGGCAGATGGACGATGTCCATTTACCAGCGGATCGTCGCTCAATATTGCGATATTTCCCAAGGGCAGGCGCTTGACCTTCAAATGACGGCTGCCCGGACAGATCAGCACCCGCCCGGCCAGCAGAAGATCTCCCGATTGCGCCTCTTTAACGCTCAACGCACAGCATTCATCCAATCGCCGCGCGAACATATCGGTAAATCCCTCGGGCATGTGCTGCACCACGACAACCGAACCGGGAAAGTCATGCGGTAGCTGGGACAACAAATAGTGCAAAGACTGCGGACCGCCGGTGGAAATTCCGATGGCCACAAGTTTCGTTGCCAAGCGCTTGTCGCTAGTCTTTGCCTTTACTCGCGGCACCGGCACCGGGAATTCGCTGGGGGCAGCGATCTGAAATCCTCGGCTCTGGGCAGCCGCCTTAATCTTAGAAATCAGGTCGCGCGCAATCTCCTGCATGCGAACGGAAACGTCACTCGGCTTGGCCACAAAGTCAAATGCGCCCAACGAGAGTGCCTTCAGCGTTACCGAAGCGCCCTGGGTGCTATGCGAGCTGACCACAATCACCGGAATCCGATGGCAGCGCATGATTTCTTTCAGCATGTCGAGGCCGCCCATTCCCGGCATTTCCAGATCCAGAGTGATGACCTGCGGTTTGAGTTCTGCAATTTTTTTCAAACCGAAGTTACCGTCCATCGCCGTACCCACAACTTGAATCGAGTCATCGGTGGCGAGGATCTGTGGAATCAGTTTTCGCATTAACGCGGAGTCATCCACCACCAGCACTCGTACTGGATTTGCGCTCATTGCCGCACCTCCGCCGGAAGTGCACCAACGCCGTTCCGTTCCGCGCTTGAAAGCAACAGGCCGGAATTTGCGGCGTTGCGCCGAGTGAACCGCTCCACTACTGCCGCCAGATTCATGATCAAAACCACGCGGCCGTCGCCCAAAATGGAAGCTCCACTCACCAAGTCGGTCGCCACCGTCTGGTTATCGAGCGCCTTGATGACTAACTCCTCTTCACCTTCCAGTGCGTCCACGATCAAGCCCAGCTTGCGTTCTCCAAGGGCCATCACTAAGACAAAGATCTTGCCAGTCCTCTCGCTCCATTCGCCCGCAGGCTTTTGTCCCAGACGAAGTAGCGGAAGCACCTGGCCGCGCAACTGCACGACTTCGCAAGAATCCACCAGATGGATCTCTGAGTTTTGCGCGCGCGCGATTTCGGCTACTGCGTTCAGTGGGATGGCATACAGGCGCTGCTCAACGCGGAACAGGAGCGCCTTGATGATGGCAAGCGTCAGAGGCAGCTTCAGCCGGAACCGGGTGCCTTGGCCGGGCCGCGTGTCCACCTCGACGGACCCCTTCAGGCGGTGCAGCACGCTACGCACGACATCAAGCCCCACGCCCCGTCCAGAGATTTCTGTGACTTCGTCGGCCGTGCTAAAACCCGGGCGGAAAATCAAATCGAGCACCTCTGCCGATGACATTCCCTCAACTTCATCCGCGGAGACAAGATTTGCTTTAATGGCTTTGGCTCTCACCTTACTCTCGTCAATGCCACGGCCATCGTCGCTGACTTCGACGATCAACTGGTTTCCCTGGTGATAAGCGTCCAAACGGACCTTGCCGGCTACAGGTTTTCCAGAAGCTTCCCGCTCAGCGGCGGATTCCAGTCCGTGGCCGACGGCATTTCTCACGATGTGAGTTAGAGGTTCGGCAATAGCATCGAGCAGGCTCTTGTCCACGTCCGTGTCTTGGCCGCCGAGGACTAGCTGCACCTGCTTGTCGCAGCGCTTCGCGGCATCGCGGACCATACGTGGAAAGCGGCGAAAGAGCTGCTCGACCGGTACCATGCGCACCTTCATGACTGAGCGCTGCAGATCATTGAGCACTCGCGACTGGAACGCCATAGCATCGGCAAAGCGGGCGCGTAGTGCATCTTTGGGATGGCTGCGGGCAAACTCATATACAGCCTGCTGCAACATGGATTTGCCAATAATCATTTCGCCGACCAGGTTGAGGACGCTATCAATGCGCTCTGCGTCCACTCGCAGCAGGTTCTCCGGCGTTGCCACCGGCTTCGGAGCAGCGGCGGTATTTTCCGGTTCCACTGCCACCGGAGATTCATGCGATTCTTCAGGAGCGACGCTTTGCGCACGCGCCTGAACCGCAACCGGGTCTGGAGACTTCGCAGCGGAGGCGCTCGTCGCGAAGCACTCAACCTTCGAAATGACGGTTGGGATGCGGCATTTCGCAACAATTTCGCTTTCGACCGACATGGTGGCTACGAGTAAGTCAATATTCTTGGCCTGGCCTGCGGAACCTGGCTCTGGCCTGGCCCCGATAATGTTCGCAACTGAGGAGAGCGCATTGGCCACCAGCTGCCGTGCGGCAATGGGCATGGCGCACAAGGGATCAATCTGCGCAATCACATGGAACACAGCTTTGCCGTCCGACTTAGCGGCTTGCGCAGATACAAGTTCATACTCTGTCCAGAGCACCTGCGGGGCGGTCGCTGGCGCCTTCCGGGCGTTATCGATGCCTAAACCTTTTTGCCCCCCTGCCAGTGCCCCGACCATGTTTCTCAGCAGCGTGGCGTCCGGCAGAGCAGTCTGGTTCCGGTATGCGGCCAGCATGGCGCTGAAAATATCGGCAGCGGTGAAGCCCAGTTCCGCCAAAGAAACTCCGGCGCCAATGGCTTCGACGGTAAGCGCATCCTCGAGGGTGTGGGCGAGTTCACTGAGTTCCCTGAATCCGCAAGCTGCGGAATCGCCCTTTAAGGTATGCACGGTGCGACGCACGCTGCGGACAAGTTCCTTGTCCTGCGGGGTCTTCTCCAGCTTCAGGGCATCTTCATTCAGTGTCTGGAGAAGCTCCTGCGCAGTCTCAAAGAACAGCTCACGCATCTCTGCTCCGCGGTCATCGGAGAACGGGCTCACGGTTCCACCTCGATCCGCCTGTATGCCGTGCCGCTGTCGCGATAGACCATGGTGAATTTGTCAGTCAAGCCGAGCAGGCTCTCAGCATGTCCCACCAGCAGATAACCGCCGGGAGTGAGACACCGGTAGAATTTTTCGATCAACCTGCGCTGCTCCGCCTCGTCGAAATACATCATGACGTTGCGGCAGAAAATTACGTCGTTGCGCTGCGGCAAGAACTCGGTCTTGAGGTTGTGAAAGTCAAAGTGGACAATTTCCTTGATGCTTTTCTTGATGGCATAGCGCTCGCCTACTTTGTCGAAGTAGCGCAGCCGGTAGCTGTAGTCCACCGACGACATCTGGTGCTCGTTGTACATGGCTTCCGCGCCTGCCCGTAACACCGAATAATTGATATCGCTAGCCGGAATTTCCACTTTCCATGGCGGCGGAACCAGCGGTTTCGGCCACGTTGTTGTGGCAGAGGCCGGCATCCTGAGTTGGTGATACCCCAGCGCGTCCGCTACCAGCATGGCGATTGTGTAAGCTTCCTGCCCGGTGGAGCAACCCGCACTCCAAATACGCACATAATGATCGCGCGCTGCCTGCTTCTTGCGAATGATTTCGTCCAAAATCAGTTTGTGAAACAGTTCCAGTTGCGCCTTGTTGCGAAAAAAACTGGTCTCGTTGACGGTAAGGTTCTCGAGCAAACGGGCCAGTTCCTCTTTTCCCTGTTCGCTGATCAACAGCCGGTAGTAGCTATAGAACGAGTCCAGGCGGCATTCGCGAAGCCTCCGCTGAAGCCGGTCTTCCAGAAAGTGAGTGCGGCGGGCATCAAAAAACATCCCGCACTCCTGATAGACGAGGTTCTGCAACAATCGCATCTCCGCTTCACTCAGCTGGACTGCCAGTGCTGGGCTGCTCATGACCTTCCTTCTAACGCCTACCGTGCCGCTGCGGCATTTCGCCGGCTTTCAGGGACTGCTTCGCCGCGGTCATCCGCGACCGCCGCACTTCTCGCTACTGCGCCGAGATCAAGCAACTTCGTCATGTCCAGAAGCACAATCAGACGCCCTTTGTACTTACCCAGGCCAGTTACACAGTTCAGAGCCCCGTCTTGCAGAGCTGTAGGGGAGGGCTCGACATCGGAGGCTGGGATTTTCAGCACTTCGGAAGCGGAATCCACGATTAGTCCCGAAAGTCTTGCGTTGTGTTCAACCACAAGGATGCGGTTGCGCCGGTTGGAGCTCACGTTCTTCTCCCCGAGCCGTTTGCGTAAATCAATGACGGAAACAATTTTGCCCCGCAAGTTGATCACTCCTTCCATGTAGTCAGGAGCGTCAGGGACCGCGGTGATCTCAGGCACTCGCACGATTTCGTGCAGAGAAGTAATCGCGACTCCGTAGGTCTCGCGGCCGACTTGGAAACCGACGATATGAAGTTCACGGTTTGCAGCCGTTGCGGTACTCATGCGCGTGATCCGACGGCGTGGCGCAAGGCTTTACGACCACGCTCTTCGCCTGCAAAATTCGAGTCTGGTTCGATTCCGAAGCGGTTCATGGACTCCAGCAGGCCACGCGACATCTTCGACATCTGTTCCGCAGAAGCTGCCAGTTCGGTTGAACCGGAGGTCGTCTGCTGCACTAGTTCCCGCATGCGCTCCATGGCCTTCACTACAGCATGTGCCCCGGAGGCTTGCTCTTCGACGGCGGAGTTGATTTCGTGGGTGATTTCATTCAAACGCGTGGTGGCGCGTGCAATCTGGGAAGATCCGTGCGATTGTTCGTTGGTCGCGGCTCCGATCTCCTGCGCGAATTTATAGACCTCGGTCACAACATTCGATATCTTGCGCAGCGCCGTATTCAAGTCCTGGCCGAGTGTGAGGCCTTCGTCAACAATGGTCGTGCTCTGGTCCATGTTCTCGACCGCCTTGCGCGCTTCCTTCTGAATGCTTTGGATTAGCTCCGAAATCTCTTTGGTGGATTGTGCCGACTTTTCCGCCAGCTTACGGACTTCATCGGCAACCACGGCGAAACCGAGACCGTGCTCTCCGGCGCGTGCCGCTTCAATGGCCGCATTCAGCGCCAGCAGGTTGGTTTGCTCAGCCAGATCATCAATGACTTCAATGATCTTGCCAATGTCATCCGCACGCTGTCCGAGTACGCCGATGATTTCGCCCGATGAACTGATCGTGTTATTGATTTTGTTCAGGCCCTCGGTCGCCTTCTCCATGGTGGTAATGCCGCTGTGCACTTCCTCGCGCGAGCGGTTCGAAATATCAAGCAGGACCTTGGCGGTATCAGCGACACGCTGGATGGAAGCGACCATCTCATCAATCGAGGCCGATGTCTCGCTTACGCTCGAAGCTTGCACTTGCGTGCTCTTCACCATGTTCTGAACGTTGACACTCATTTCGTGCATAGTGCTGGTGACTTCATCAATCGCCGATGAAGTCTGCAGGCTGATTTTTGCGGATTCATCCGAAGCGCCGGCAACTTGGGCCGAGGCGCTGGCGACTTGCGACGCCGCATCTCGCACATGCCGGACCAGGCTGCGCAGGCCCTCTGTCATTTTGGCGAACGCGTTACCCAGGGTGTCGCTCTTGGAGCGAGGCTGGACTTGCACGGTGAGATCACCGCCGGCAATCGATTCCGAAACTCCCGCCATTTCCTTGAGGTAATTCACCATTCCGTCAAAGGTGCGCCCCAGTTGCCCAATCTCGTCGTTTCTCTGAATATCAATCCGATGGTCCAGGTCTCCCGACTCTCCGATTTGCTGCGTTACCTGCATGAGGTTGGTAAGTGGTTTAGTAATTGACTTCGCCGTCTTGTAGGCGATCGCTATGCCCCACGCAAGCGCGAACAAAGAGCTCAACACGGCGGCGGTGACGCTCCAGGTACCGGCCCTTTCATCCGATGTCCGCCGCTCTTCGAGAATGTGACGGGTTTCGTTGTCGGCGCTGTTCAGGTAGTCGGTCGAGGTCTTCACCCAAGTGGAAGCGTCCTTCTGCAGATAGTAGATCTGCAGGTCGGCAACTGTGGCATTGCCGGTATCTACTTCTTTGCGCTTCTGCAGCATCGGCTGCGCGAACCCGCTCACCCATGCGCTTTCATTCTTTCCTACGCTCTCCAGAGCGGAACGTTGCTGGTCGCTGCTGGCCAATTGCTCGCTTTTTTGCAGAGACTCGTTCAGCTGACGCACGCCGTCATTCATCCGGTCAACTTCGCGGCTATCACCGCTGAGCAGGTAGTTGCTCAGGTAAAGCCGGTTCTGCATCATCTGAAATCGGATGCTGTCGGTTTTTTCAGCCATCTGCAGAGCTTGCGCAGCGGCGGCCTTCGCGCTATGCTCCCGTTGCACCGCAATCAGGTTCACTCCCAACAGCACCAGGACCATGAACAGGACATAGCCGAAATTCTTGTAAAGTTGTTTGCTGATAGACATGAATGTCTCCACGTACGTCGAGCGACTCCGCCGTGCTTACTCTGCCGAGGCGAACTTAAACTCCACCATCCCGGTGCTTTCGGCGCTGGCCGGCTCGAACTTCCATTTTTTCACTGCATCTACTGCGGCAGTCACAAGAATCGGGTGACCACCGATTACTTTGGTTTCCTTGACTGCACCATTCAACGCCACAATCAATTGCAATTTGACGGTCCCAGAGATCCCCATCTTTCGCGCGATCTCGGGATATATCGGAGGCACCCTAGTCTTCACCTTGCGATCGAGGCTGTCTTGGGCAAATCCCGGCTGCGGACGAAAGACTACCCAGGCGCTAGTTAAAGCGAGAAAAAGCAGCAGCGAACAACGCACACTACGAGCTCTAGTTAGAAAAGACACAAAACCCCCTCGGGAACGGAATGCCTTTTCTAATGCAACGCACCTGCCACCTGAAAGATCGTTTGGGCAATAGCTAGATGCGCTTATATTTTCAGTAACTTAGTTGGGAGTGTACGCGTCCGCCCAGCTTGTGCTGGAAGCTCTGAAACGTCTCAACCAACTTGGCTTTGTCTCAAGAAGATACGCGGCGAAACTGTTGCTGTCCCGGTGTCCAGCCTCTGCACCCTACGGGCTTTTTCCTTGACTCAAAATGAGATTGCAGGATAGAGTCCAATTATTCAATGACTTGTGGCTCCGAGTGCCAATCGCAAGCGGCTGAGGTGGGCTTCTGACCAAGGGTACCGAACAGACACTGCGATCGAGCAACGCAGTTATTGAGGATGACCCTTTTCAGCAATTGTTATTTGAGTTCTCGAATGCCGCCTCGAAGGGGCTTTCGGCGGCGGAAATCCTGAAAATTTTTTGCCGTAGCACCCGCAGCTACTTCCAAGTCAGTGGCGCCTACGTGTGGTATTTTGCCCCGCCCGATCAACTAGTAGGCGCGGAAGCCGACGGCTGGATGGCCGACCGTTTTCGCCAAGCTCGCATGAAGGCTAGTGATAGTGCGGTCGCCCAGGACGCGATTCTTAAGAAGCGGACAGTTTTCGTTAACTCACTCAATACGGCTCGCTATCCCATGGCGGCAGAGTACAGCGCCCAATCGGTATTGGCAGCGCCGCTGGTCGTCTTCAATGAAGTAATTGGTGCAGCCGTCTTCCTGCACAGCTCAGATCCTCACTTCTTCAATACGGACCATGTCGCCAAGGCAAGCATTCTGGCAGCTCAGTTGGGTAGTTTCTTAGAGGCTTTACGCCTTTCGGAGCAGGCGCGGGAAGAACAGCGTCGCACCGTAATTCTCGCGGAAGTCGCACAGAGTCTGCATTCAGAGCCCGATCTGGCGGTACTGGTGGATGCAGTGGCCGATCGCCTACGAGCCTTGCTGCGCACTCCGCTGATGTGCATTCTAGTGCGCGAAGCCGCCGGCTTCGAGCTATGGGCGGTAGCCACGGAAAATCCTGCAGTGGGGCTTTCGGTTCGTGCGCGACATAACCGTAAAGGGCTGCACTTCGCTTCGGACTTGGCAAACCGGGCGATCCAAGCCGGAGAGTCCATCAGCGTGGCCATCGATCCCGCCGCACATTCGTTGGGCGACCTGGTTCCAGCCGGCACCTTGCTCGCTACGCCGTTTCGCACCTCCAGCAAAGAAGGTGCGGTGCTCGTCTATCCCCGCCGCGAGGGGGCCTTCAGTACTGAGGAGAAGAAGCTGCTGCCGGTGATTACCAGCTTCGCCGCGGTTGCAATTTCCAACGCGGAACTGTACGCCACTGCGCGGGCCCAGGCTCACGAACTGCACCAGATCGTGGGTATTGCCTCGGAGCTGGGGTCCATCTCTGATCTCGATCAGTTCATGCGCCGGTTCATCCAGCGGGCCAGTAATTTTCTTGGCTTTCGCCGCTCATTTGTCGGGCTCCTTGAAGACGGCAAGGTTGAGGTCCGCTGGAGTTATGTCGAAGGGAAACACGGTCCCGCGGGGTACGTGATCCCAGAAGGCATTCTGACTCGCGCCATGCAAAATCGCGAGGTTCTGTGGGCCGACGACGCCACCAAGCTACCCGGTGCGAACCAGGAAATTCTCGCCGAGTTCAAGGTACGGCAGTTTCTTGCTGTCCCTCTCCTCGGTACCGGTGGGGAGCCGCTGGGAATGTTTGGCGTTCTCGATCGCCTGGAGAAGGATCAAATCTCGCAAGAGGATATTCGGCGCGCTCAGGCTCTGGCCGCACAAGTTACTGTCGCGCTCGAAGTAAGCCGCAACTTGCGGATTTCTGAGCAGCATCGGCGACGGGCGGAGTCACTTACGAGCCTGGCGTTGGAAATGAATTCCCTTCTTCGCGGGCCCGAATTCGCCCACAAGTTCGTTGAGCGCGCGGCCAGCATGATGGACGCCAGAGATGCAGCCCTGCTGGTTGAAAACGGCGACTCCGTCAACATCGTAGTCCTGGGAGCTCTTGCCACCGGGGATACAGAAAAAAAGCAATTCGAATCCCGCTTCGCAACGGCGGCGATGGCCGCCATTTCATCGCAGCCGGAAGCGATCGTTACCCTCAGCGCTGACGGTCTTCTCCATGAAGAGTCGGCAAGCCAGACTGACTGGAAGGAAATCGTACTGGTTCGCCTGAAGGGAAGCGCGGGGGAACTTCTGGGCGCACTCTGCCTGGCGGACCGTCAGCGCCCTTTAGACGCCGAAGACCAACAGCTTTTGCAGGCCATCGCTGGCCAGGCATCGGTATCGCTTGAAAACGCCCGTTTCTTCACCCGCATGGAGCAGGCGAACCGGCATTGGATCGAGATCTTCGATGCGATTTCCGATTTCATCGTGGCGCACGATGAATCGGGCAACATCCGGCGAGTGAATCGGTCGCTTGCGGATTTCATTGGAGTGCAGCCGCAGCAGCTCATTGGACTCAATATGGGCGCACTGCTGGCCATGGGCGGAACTCCGCCTTCACGTTCCTGCCCATTCTGCCGCAGCACTGGCCAGCTTGCGGAGTACCTGCATCCTGTACTGGAACGCACTTTTCTGGTCTCGACCTCGCAAGTCCATGCCGCCAGCAGCGAAGGACTGCAGACGATTCATGTCTTGAAGGACATCACCGACCGCCGCGAAGCCGAGCGCCGCTATCGCGAATTATTCGACAACATTCAGGAAGGCCTGTTTTTCTGCAGTCCCGATGGCAGATTTGTCGAGGTCAACGACGCGCTGGTTCGAATGCTCGGTCATGAGAGCCGGGAAGAGCTGTTGCACTGCGATCCTCGAGACGAAGTATTTCCCGCTCCTGAACGTCACCGGGAATTGTTCGCCGAAATGGAGCGTCAGGGAGACCTGCGCAACCGCGAAGAGGTACTGAAGCGTAAGGACGGCAGTGCCGTCCACGTGCTGGTGAATGCCTTCGCGGTCCGCGATGCGCAAGGCAGGATCTCACAGTATCGCGGACTGATGCTCGACGTGAGTGGCCTGAAGGCCTACCAGTCGGAGCTGCAGCGGGAGCGGGATTTTTCAGACAAGATATTGAACAACACGCAGAGCCTCATCCTGGTCGCGGACACCGCGGGATTGATCAGCTACGCCAACCGCCGCTGGCAGGTTATGGGATATGAGCAGCAGACAATTCTCGGCAAACGGCTCGAATCCCTGGTTGCGCCATCAAGACGCGCGGCCATGCAAGAGGCGTATTCCGCGGTGCTCGCAGGCAGTCAGGTTGATAACCTGGAACTGCAAATCTTGCGCGCGGATGGGCGAGTGGGCCAGTTCTCGGTCAACCTCAGCCCGATGCGCGATGATCAAGGCCAGGTCAGCAGCATCGTGGTCGTGATGAGCGATGTCACTGACGCCGCTTCCTTGCAATCCAAGCTAATGCATGCCGAAAAAATGGCAGCTGTTGGACAGTTAGTTTCGGGCGTAGCCCACGAGGTCAACAATCCCCTTACCGCGATTCTTGGCTTTGCTGACTTGCTGATGGAGAACACAGAGCTGCCCGAGAGCGCCCGCAAAGATTTGCGGGTGATTCTGCAAGAAGCCCAACGGACCAAACAGATTGTGCAGAACCTGCTCAGCTTTGCCCGGCAGATGCCGCCGCAACGCAAGCCAGTGCAGTTGAACCCCATTCTGAAACGGACTATTCAACTGCGGGCCTACGATTTTCACAGCCGGGGCGTGGCGGTCAGCGAACGTTTTCATGAGCATCTGCCGTTTGTCATCGGCGACTCGCAGCAGTTGCAACAAGTGTTCCTGAATATCCTGAATAACGCCTATGACGCCGTACGAGAGTCGGTTCCGGGGCCGCGGATTGACATTTCGACGGCGTGTAACGATGATTTTGTCGAAGTCGCGTTTTGCGATAATGGTCATGGAATCAGCCAGCCGGACCGCATCTTTGATCCTTTTTTTACCACCAAACAGGTCGGCGAAGGCACAGGGCTGGGCCTGAGCATCTGCTACGGAATCGTGAAAGAGCACGGCGGAGAAATTCTCTGCGCAAATAACCCTGACGGCCACGGAGCAACCTTTACCGTCCGACTGCCTGCCGTGACCGAACTTGCCTCGCTGTCTGCCGTGGCCGGAGTTGCCAAACCATGAGTACACCTGCAATTGAATCAAGACGCTTGCCTGTCCTGCTGATCGAAGATGAACCCGCAGTCATGAGTTACGTGCGTGCGGTGCTTGAGCGCCGCGGCTATCTGGTCATTTGCAGCGAATCGGGCGCGGATGGCCTGCGCCTGCTCGAAACGGGCGAGTTCATGGGCGTAGTCTCCGACATGCGCACGCCTGGGGGAGTGGACGGCGCTGACGTTCACGCCTGGATCTCGCATAACCGGCCCGAACTTGCCTCGCGGCTGGTATTCATCACCGGAGATATCGCCAACGAGGAAACCGCCGCGACTTTACAAAAAACCGGCGCACCCTGCGTGGAAAAGCCGTTTCGCGTGCAGCAGTTTATTGCCGTAGTTGAAGAGACTGTGGGAAAACCAGAATGAAGGCTCACCTCGAGATTCGTTTTCTGGTCGTTGATGACGAAGAAAGCATTCGTCGGCTCTGCATGACCGTGGCGCAGGGGATGGGCTTCATTTGTATGGAAGCCGGCACCGGAGAGGCAGCCTTGGCGCTTCTTGAGGAGCAACCGGCGCATATCATCCTTACTGACCTGGTCATGCCACGGATGTCGGGATTGGAATTCCTCGAGAAGATTAAGAAAATTCTTCCGCGCGCCGAAATTGCTGTAATGACCGGCCACGGCTCGGTTGAGACCGCGGTGCAGGCCATGAAGCTCGGCGCCTATGACTATATTTCCAAGCCCTTCTCCCCCTTAGAAGAGTTGCGTCTTTTTCTGCGGCGGATGGCGGAAAAGATCGAGCTGGTGGAAGAAAACCAGTTCCTACGCCAGCGGATGGACGCCGAAACTGAGCTACATGGCATTGTCGGCACGTCTCCAAAAATTCAGGACGTGCTGCGCATGATCGCCCGTCTCAAAGACACGCGCACGCCCGTGCTGATTACTGGTGAGAGTGGCACGGGCAAAGAGCTAGTTGCCCGCGCCATCCATTTTCGCGGGTCGCTGGCCGGCAGGCCGTTTGTCGCGGTCGATTGCGGCTCACTAGTGCCAACGCTAATCGAAAGCGAACTGTTCGGCTACGAAAGAGGCGCATTCACTGGTGCAGTGCGCTCCAAAGCTGGACTTCTCCAGTCGGCAAACGGCGGCACTATCTTCCTCGACGAGATCGGCGAGCTTCCCCTGGAAATGCAGGCGAAGCTACTGCGCTTCCTGCAAGAAAAAGAAGTGCGCCCAGTTGGAAGTAACCAGAAGTTCAAAGTGGACGTGCGGGTGATTGCGGCCACCAATCGCGACCTTGAAGCCGAATACCGCTCCGGTCAGTTCCGCAAGGATCTCTACTTCCGGCTCAACGTTGTTACCGTCCATCTGCCGGCGCTGCGGGAACGCCGCTCCGACATTCCGATACTGGTCCATTGGTTCCTCGACCGCCACGCCAAAGACAACTCAATTCAGGTAACCAGTTCCGCGATGAAGTGGCTGCTGCAATACGACTGGCCGGGAAATGTCCGTGAGCTGGAGAATTGCATCGAACGCGCGACGGCTCTGGGTGATGGCAAACGGATAGACGTCAGCGATCTGCCTCCTTCTATCGTTCCGCTTGCGGCCCCGGCGGACGTTATCGGTATGCCACCCCCGGGTTCACTCTCCTCAACCGACCTTGAAGATATCGAACGGGCGACGATTCAACGGGTGTTCGAGCAGGTGAAAGGCGATAAAGTCGTGGCTGGCAAGATGCTGGGCATCAGCCGCGCCACCCTTTACCGCAAGCTCAAGCGCTACAACATCGGCCCTGCTGCGGATTTGACGCCTACAAGCACCAGGCTCCAGTAGAGATGAGACGCGTGTCATTGTGAGATGCGGGACATCATAAACACACCTTTTGCGACTTGTGCCCATTTCGATTCAAGCATTTAGCTCCCTTCGCCTTTGGCCTGATTCGTGCACCAGAAAACCGTAAGCATCCGTGCAGGGTCACTTAACTCAGCCGGACACCTCAACAATGAGTATGCAGACCACCAGCAAGAACGCCTCGGCCCTGCGAAGTCTCTACGATTTTTACTCAGCTTTGGCCCGCGAGTTCGTCATCGAAATGCAGCCTTGTGCGGCACTGGAAAGTGGCACGGCGGAATCGGAAGCTTCCGCTCAGGCTTGGTTGACGGAGATGGATCAGCGCATACAAATCCATCAGCTCCGTCATTTTATTCAGACGTCAGACCGGGTGAATGAAGAAATATTGCGGGCGCTGCTGCTCCACCACCTGCACACAGATCACAAAAACGATCATGATCGGGACAAAGTGGACTTTGTGTTGGTACAGCTTTTTTCCCAGCTCATTCCCACAAATTTCTCTGATTCGGATCTCAGTTTGCCAGCCGTAGCTAAAGCGCTCGAACCGGTTCTCGGCAAGATTTCATTCAGTGAAGCAGAATGGCTCACGTCTTTAGACGATTTGCTGGCAAAGGCGGACGCTGCCCAAAATTTGAATGCGCTCTTCACCAGCCGCATCATCGAGCAGGGCAGAGAAACAAAAGCCTCGCGCGGCGATAAGTTTTTTCAGCCAGACACGCTGGCAGCTTTTGCGCGCTTCGGTTTTCTGATTCGGCGGGCATTCTTTCGCCTGATGCATCGGGACTTAAACGCCATTCTCGACGGCTTGCGCGAACTGGAATCACGCGGCGTAACCACGCTGGACTGCCGCAAAGCGCAATTCGCGGCCGATGAACCCATCGCGCGGCTGCGCATGATTTGCCAGTCGTGGAAGGTTATGTTTCACGCCGAATATTCCTCTGGCCAGCCTCTCTGCCTGTTAGTAGATTTGCGCACCGCCGTGGAATCGGCCCTGGTACACAATGCCAGGCTGGGTGGCGCGGCAGTCAAACCTAAATCTTCAGCTGCAAGCGCTGCCCATGGTCGAGCAGGGAACACGCCGGAATTCGAAGTCTCAGCCGCTTCCGCTGCCTATGACGAAGCCAGTCAAGACTCTGGTACCGCTGACAAATAGCAATTACAGGGAGCAAGTTGTGGACCGTGCAACCGTTGTGATCGTCTCCGATGAACCCGAGTTTTCTCGTGCCGTAACCAGTCACTGGCATGTAGAGCGCGATTCGCCGACTTTTCAGCTGATGGATAGCGCTTCTTGCGGCCAGCTCGCAGGAGAAACTTTTCACCTCGCGATTGCCGGAGGCTTGCGGGGTCAATCGCTGGCAGTATCTCTTGAATTCCTGAAACGCTCCGGCAAACCAGTAATCCACGTGTCGCGGCTGAACGGACACTCTCCAAAAGCCGCCAATTTGTTTTCACTACCCGAAGTCGCCGAGTGGCCGGAACTGCTGGTCCAACTGGCAACGCAAATCCTGGAACGTGAGCGCGCCTCTGCAACTTTGGCGAAGCTCGCCGAAGCTACCGCCCAAACCGAGCACCAGGCATCGCTCGGTCGCTACATGCTGGAAATGCGCCACAATCTGAACAACGCATTGACCTCGGTCCTGGGTAACTCTGAGCTGATCTTGCTCGACGCCGAGCCGCTTTCACCCAGTCTACGGCTGCAAGTCGAAACCATCCGCAATATGGGCATGCGCATGAATGAGATCATGCAAAGGTTCTCATCCCTGCAAAAAGAGATGGAATTGGTCGAGCAGCAGTTATGGAAGAAGACGGCGAGTGTCGGCGGTGGAGTGTAACTCCAGGCCTTATCGTGGCACCGTCTTATTTCAGATCAGAAGTTCTAAATCTTCGCCTTGCACCGTGGCGGATGTGAAGTACTTCCACCTCTCGCGCTTTCCTCAGGACACGGAAAATCACGCGAAAGATGTGCGGCTTGTGACCATATAGCAGATTCCGGAGCCGCCCGTTCTCGTGCGTTACCGAATGGCGATTGGGCATTACGCGAAGACCCAGGATGGAATCTGCAAGGCCGAGATACCATTGCCTGGATCGCTCTGAATCCGCTGCATGAATTTGTTCGTAAAGAGCAGCCAAGTCGCGTTCCGCCCGCGCCGTAATCCTAACGTGATATGCCATGCGCGGCTTCGAATTCCCGGAAAAACTCCTCGGCTGGCCTGGTCCGGCCTTTGCGCACGTCCTCCAGTCCTTGCCGGATCCCTTCCTGGGCGTCAGCCTGCGCCGCGAGATCGAGCAGGCGCTGGTACGCGTCCGCATCCTGAATGACTGCGGCAGCCTTTCCGTTCACCGTCAGCACAACCGGGCGCTTGCTCTTTTTGATTTGCTTCAGAAATTCGCCGGAGCGGCGACGGAAGGTGGTTAGGGGCTGAATGTCTTTTGCGATATTAAGCACGGGGTCTCCGGTCAAAAGCTCAAGTATAGCACCTTTAAAGGTGCTCTCTTACTTTTTGGGGAATCCCCAGGGATGATCTTGGACACGTCCTCCGCCGTTACTTACAGCATCGGGCTGCCGACGCGACCGGGGAGGCGGAACTACACCTGAAGAACCAGCTCCAAATATCCGCGCTCACGCAAACAAAAACTCTTTCGTCCTCAGTTCCTTAATCCTATCCCTCAACTTCGCCGCCTTCTCAAACTCAAATCTTTTCGCCGTCTCGCGCATCTCGATTTCAATTTTCGAGATATACAAATCCAACTCTTCCTGACTGGTAAATTCCGGAATCCCCTCAGCTTCCGAACTCGCGAAATCCGCATAGTCTGCCTCGATGATGCGGGCGAGAGACATTTCCAGCGGCCGAATGATTGACTCCGGGGTTATCCCATTGGCCGTGTTGTAAGCTTCCTGAATGGCTCGACGGCGGTCGGTCTCATTCATCGCCTTCCGCATCGAGTCCGTCATCCTGTCCGCATACAGCACCGCTCGGCCATTCAGATTGCGGGCACAACGACCCACAGTTTGGATTAACGATCCGCTTGACCGCAGAAACCCCTCTTTGTCCGCGTCGAGAATCGCCACCAGCGAAACTTCCGGCAGATCCAAGCCCTCGCGCAGTAGGTTGATCCCGATCAGCACGTCGAATTCGCCCCGCCGCAGGTCCCGCAAAATCTTCACCCGTTCCAGCGTCTCGATCTCCGAATGCATGTAGCGGCACTTCACCCCCACTTCGCTGTAATACTCCGCCAGATCTTCAGCCATGCGCTTGGTAAGGGTTGTAACCAGAACCCGTTCGTGGCGTTCGACGCGCTGGCGGATTTCGTGCAATAGATCGTCAATCTGTCCCTTGACCGGACGGACCTCGACTGGCGGATCAACCAGCCCAGTCGGCCGGATGATCTGCTCAACCACCACTCCCGCGGATTTGGTCAACTCGTACGGTCCCGGAGTCGCCGAAACATAAACGATCTGGTTTGTGCGGTGCTCGAATTCCTCAAACGTCAGCGGACGATTGTCCAGCGCCGACGGCATACGGAAGCCGTACTCGACCAGCGTCTGCTTACGCGAGCGGTCGCCAGGATACATGCCGTGCAACTGCGGCACGGTCTGGTGCGATTCGTCAATGAACAACAAAAAGTCGCGCGGGAAATAATCCAGCAGCGTCGGCGGCGGCTCGCCCGGCAGACGTCCTGTGAAATGCCGCGAATAATTCTCAATGCCATGGCAGTATCCCATGGCCTTGATCATTTCCAGGTCGTACATTGTGCGTTGGTGCACGCGCTGCGCTTCCACCACTCGTCCCTGCTTCTCGAGTTCCGCCTCCCACCACGCCAGCTCTTCTCGGATGGAATCAATGGCGCGCGACCTCGTCTCCGGCTTCATCACGTAATGGGTCTTCGGATAAATCGGCAGCCGCACATATTTCTGTTTCACCGTGCCGAAGAGCGGATCAATCTGCGAAAGCGACTCCACTTCATCTCCCCAGAGCTCGATGCGATATGCCATGTCATCGTAGGTGGGGTAGATTTCAATCACATCGCCGCGCACGCGAAACGTCCCGCGACGAAAATCTCCATCCGTGCGCTCATAGAGAATCTCAACCAGCTTGCGCGTAATGTCTTCGCGAGTGATCTTCTGCCCTTTTTCCAGGAAGAGCAGCATCCCGTAATAGGCCTCCGGAGAACCCAAGCCGTAGATGCAACTTACCGACGCTACAATCAGGACGTCGCGACGTTCAAAGAGTGAACGGGTTGCCGAGAGACGCAGCTTATCGAGCTCGTCATTGATAGTCGCTTCCTTCTCGATATACAGGTCGGCGGCAGGAACATAAGCTTCCGGCTGATAGTAGTCGTAATACGAAACAAAATACTCGACGGCGTTATGCGGGAAAAAAGTCTTGAATTCGTGATAGAGCTGCGCGGCGAGAGTCTTGTTATGTGCCATTACCAGCGCGGGCCGGTTCGCTTGCTCGATGACTTTCGCCATCGTGTAGGTCTTTCCCGATCCGGTTACACCAAGCAAGACTTGGTGCTGTTCACGGTCAAACACGCCTCGCGCTAGAGCTTGAATGGCGCTGCCCTGATCGCCTTTGGGCTTGTAATCGGAAACCAGTCGGAAATCCATAGAAAAGACTCTTCAGCGTTTTGGCACCCAACCACGTGGATCGGCAGCTTGAGCCGGCGGCGCAGTCGGACTGACTCGCCTCACAGAAAATGACTTCAGTGGGTGAGTTTCTCAAAATTATAGCTTGGTCCGACCGTGAGTTGCCGGTGCGCTTTGTGTGCGCTGAGAAGGTTCAGCGCGGAAGATGGAAATTAATCGTGATCTGGGTCTCGATTTCGACAGGCGCCCCATTCAAAAGATAGGGCCGGTACTTCCACTGGCGCACAGCTTCGACGGCCGACTTCGCCAGCATGGCATCGCCACTGACTACCTTAACCCCACTAATCGAACCCTCTTTGCTGATGGTAGCCATCAGTGCCACTGCCCCGTCTTTGTGCAACTGGAGTGCCATCGGCGGATAAACAGGAGGCACCTTCTTCACCAGCAGCCCTTGCGAAACGCCTTGCGAAACCGGGAAGACTCCAGGGGTGACCTTGGGAAGCGGGACGTTACTCGAGACGATATTGGCCAGCGCATCGGAATTGTTGGAGTCGTTGATAGCGATTGATGGCGGCGCGAGTTGTGCCGCCGATCTTTGCATTTCCGAATCTCCGGCCTTGGTCCTCACCATTAGCGGCTGCGGCTTGGGTGCTACCGTAACCTTTGGCTCTGCATCTGCCGGAAATTCGTTCACCTGAATAACTTCAGTCGCCGTGGCATGTTCATAGGCCGACGCAGAAGAACTGGCGGGCGTCCCCGAATAGGCAGAGTATCTCGTGGCGCTGCCTTCAGTGGCGCCATTCACCGGAGTCTCTTGAACCTGAATCGCCGGTATTGACGGAGCCGCCCCCTTAGTTGAGGTCTCGCTTGAACTCGACGGAATAAAACTCTGCAGCAGGGACCAAGTCTGTGATGGTTGCAATCTCGTCCAGGCAAAGTAACCAGCCGCTCCAAAAATAAGGAGGGTTGCAACTCTGCGGAACAGAAGTCTGCCAGCGCCGGGTTCGCTGGTTGTGTGCGCGTAAGATCCGAATGTAGGTACCGCTGCGGATTCTGATTCGAAATGTTCGGGCACCGCCGCGCCATTGACGATTGCATCTTGGGTCGCCATGGGGGCTGCAGTCCTGATCTCGAGACTTACCTTCGCCAGAGCCGGTGCCGCGGCTGCTGCATGTCCCGCAGTACTCGCTGCAATTGGCTCTGCCGCAGTCTTTAGTTTAGGAGCCCACATCGGCTCGGCTAGCGATGCCTTGCCTGCGACCGTGTTGGGCATAGATTCAAGCAAAGCAACTTCGGCTGCCTCAGTCGCCGGAATCGCTTCCTGTTCCACTTCAATCATCGAAAATGAAGCAGCGGGAGCCATCGCGGCTGGACTCGCCGGCGCCGCAGGTACAGCGGGAATTGTCTGCGGAGCGGATAGCATCTTTACGTTCGAATCTGGGGCCGACGACGCCTGCTCCAACGGTCGGGAAGGAACGCCCACTGCGGGCCTGGCCTCGTTTTTTCGCAGCAGTCCGCGCGCAACTCGCAGTGTATTCTTCGACTGTTCAATGTTGATCGGTTTGGTCAGAACCAGATTTGCGCCAATCCGGAACGCTTTCGCCACGCCGGTTTGCCCCTCCACCACCGCCACGTACAACGAACTATGATTCAGGCTGGAGTTGCGCGCTCCCTTGAATAACAAAGAAGCATTTTGCTCATTTTCGCAATCCACGACTAACGCGTCGAAGTGCTCGTCAGTCAGCTTCTTGACAGTTGCGAAGGGCTCACCAGCGCTTTCCACGGCAAATTCAAGTTCGCCCAGGACCTGAGTCACAACGCGCGCAGTCTTCCCGTCGGGGCAGAAAAGGAGGGCTTTATAGCTCATAATCGCATGGTAGGTACACTGGTATGTACCAGCAAGTTACTGATGTAATTGCACCACCGGGTGTGAACGGCGATACAAATTCACCTATCCAGCTGTGGTTGAAAATTGGTTGGACGAAGTGGCGGCGGTAGGGGCACCTAAGTATTGGAAACGTACGTTCGCCGAACCTTCAGATGGGAAGGCACCTATTCGGCGGGACTAAATTCACCGCTGCACGAAGTTCACATCCCAAACCATCCAAGAGCGCATCGAAAGAAATTGATCTCCCCAACAGTTCAATTGCGGGGAACAAAGGAGGGAACAATGACAGAACGAACGCTTACTATCGCAGAGATCATACTCATCGCCGGAACCCGCGTGGCACTGGGCGCGGGCATCGGTCTTTTGCTTTCCAGCAGGCTAAACAACGACCAACGCAAGGCCGCCGGATTCGCTCTGGCACTGGTCGGAGGCCTTACTACAATTCCGCTCGCCTTTGGTGTGATCGGTCAGAAAAGCGCGAGAACAACTCAGATCAGACCAGCAGCGTAGCCCTGAAGCCGCAGAAAAACGGCCCGACCTCGGCACTCATTTACTCTAAAACGATACCTTTGCCCTCCACGACACGTATGTAGCGGTTTGACGCCAGATCTGTCATCCGCTCGACGCCCTTGCTCGGTGCCGGCCAGTGAATCTCGAGTTCGTCGATCTTCGCGGCGTTCCCGACCCCCAAAACCTCGCGCGGATCATGCGATGACAGGTAGCTTCCGCCGTTATTTTTCAGTCGATATCGCTTCTTTCCGCCCGCGGTCCAGTAGATTTTCGCCCCGATAGCGTCTCGGTTGCATTGCGCGCCCTCGAGCTTCAGCCCAAGCCAGTTATTTCCTTTCGCCGCATGGTTCTTCAGCAGGAGCGGAGCGCCGCCATTATTTCCGATCAATACATCGAGAGCGCCATCATTATCGTAGTCGCCAACCGCCAAGCCTCGCGCAGCAAAATCCTTACGAAATACCGGGCCAGCCTGGTCGCTGACGTCGTGCAGCTTGCGATCGTCACCCTGATGAAATAATAGGAGCGGCTCCTTGTATTTCACTTGCATCGAGTAATTGTCGATCATGTCGTCAGGATGCCCATTGGCCAGAAACAGATCGACCGCGCCGTCATTGTCATAGTCGAAATACTTCAGGCCCCAGCCGCTCAACAGTCGGGTTGAGCGAGCCACTCCGTGCGCCTGGGCAACGTCCCGAAAAGTTTCGTCTTTGTTGTTTTCGTAAACAGAAAACATTTCATGATCGACGTTGGCGACGAATAATTCCTGCCAGCCATCGCCGTTCAGGTCTGCCGCATCTACGCCCATGCCGGAGCGAGGACGCCCGCTCTCGCTGAAGCCAACGCCAGCCTGCAGCGCGATTTCTTCCCAATTCCAGCGCCCGCCTGCCCTCGGCCCATGATTAACCTGTAGAAAGTTCTGCACTGTATCGTTGGCGACAAACAAATCCATCCATCCATCATTGTTAATGTCCGTCGCCACAACCCCCAGGCCTTTGCCCAGAGAGCTCGCGATGGCTGTTCCCTTGCTGGTTTCGGTGAATGTGCCATCGCCGTTATTGTGATACAGAAAACTCGCTGTCGGCTTGAAGACTCGCGGAACACAGTAGTAGTTCCTACCGATTTTGTTATTGCCGCATTCGAGCTTTTTCACCCCCGAATAATCAACAAAGCTGCACACGAACAGATCCAACCGGCCATCATTGTCGTAGTCGAACCAGACCGCGCTCGTAGTCCAGCCAGGTGTAGCTACACCGGCTTTGTCAGTTACATCGGTAAACGTTCCGTCGTGGTTGTTTTTATAGAGAACGCACTTGCCATAGGCAGTAACAAACAGATCTGGCCAGCCGTCATTGTCGTAGTCGCCGACCGCGACTCCCATGCCGAAATACCCGCCGCTGACTCCGGCCTTTTCCGTAACGTCGGTGAACGTCCCGTCGCGATTGTTCTTGTACAAAGCATTGCGGACGGGTTTTGCGGGCTTCCAAAAGTCGCTCGGACCGCTGTTCACCAGAAAAACGTCCATCCAGCCGTCATTATCGAAATCGAGAAACGCGCAGCCTGGCCCCAATGCCTCGGGCAAGAAGCGGCTGGGCGACATGGCATTCTCGTGCACCCACTCGATACCGCTGGCGGAGGGCGGGACTTCAACGAATAAAGGTTCCGCTTGGGCGAAGGCGCGCTGCCTGCCAATCGCCTGGGCCGCGCCAAACGCGGAGGCAAGCCAAATCCATTGTCTTCTGCTCAGATTCATTGAGCTGCTGCCCGGGGCGGGAGTCTGTGCACCAAATACTATTGTGCCTTAGCACCGGGCTGTTTGGCTTGGGCTTCTGCCGTCAGTTTCTGTACGATGTCGCGTTCCCGCTTGCCGTCAACCGGACGCTTGAGCCGATAGTAAACAAGTGATAAGGAAACGTGGGCCTCGGTAAACTGTGGCGATTCTTTCACCAGCGACTCGAGCATCGTGCGCGCCTGCTCGGGCTTTCCCTGATCCAAGGCAATAAGCGCCAGTTGATATCGCACGCCGGGATCCCCGGGCCGAGTCTGCAGTGCCCGCGTGAAGGAGCGGTTCGCCTCCTCAAAATTCTGCTCCTGCCTCAGGGTTGCGCCCACTTGCAGGTTGGACTCGAAATTGAAAGGATCAATCGCCAACTCCGCCTTGAACTCTTTCAGCGATTGATCTGAATCGCCGGTAAGCTGCAACGCCTTTGCATACAGGACATGTACCTCGGGGAGATCTGGGTTTAGCGCCACGGCTTTGGCGAACTCATCTCGCGCGCCGGCAAAATCCGCGATGTTCATTCTGGCGCTGCCCAGCATCAGGTGCGCTTCCGCGGAGTCTCCATTACCCAGGATGCGGTCAACCAGCACTTGCCCTTGCTCGACCTGCTTGTTGTGGATGTATGCAGTCCCAAGCATGTAGGCAATGGCCAGATCATCGGCATGATTCCGCTGCTCCGGCTCGAGGACCCGGATCACGTCTTTGTCCTGGCCCATACGAAGATAACAATCCGCCAGCAACAACACCGCCTGATGGTTTCGAGGATCCTCGGTTTGGACCCTGGCCAGCTCAGTGGCCGCGTCCGCAATCCTCCCCATCTTGTAATACGCCAGCGACAGATTGAGCCGAGCGCCCGGCAGTGACGGCGACTGCCTGAGTGCAGTCTTGTATTCAGGGACAGCCTCCCCGAAGCGTCCTAGACCAGCTAAAGCCGCGCCTAGGTTGGAGTGGATCGCGGTAGCCTCAGGATGGATCTTTAAGAATTGGCGGTATTCCGTGACCGCGCCTTCGAGATCGCCCGCCTGCTGCTTCTGCATCGCATCCTGGACTAGTTGCTGAGGGGTTTGCGCCGCCGCGGCTACGCTGAGAGTCAGAACTAAGAGGAAGGTAGGTTTCCGCATACTGCTGGATCGTTCCCATCCAGTTTACAAGAAAAAAATGGGATGGCCGAAGCCATCCCATTCGTTCAGAGCGCGCGCTCCGGATTAGAAGTAGAACTTCGCGACGAACTCAAGAACGCGATTGCCTTCCTTGGTCGTCGTTTGGCCGAAGTTCGGATTACTTAACGAGATCGCCTGCGTGCTCGGGTCCTGAACAAAGTTCAAGTTCAAGTTGCTGGTACCGTTGAACGACCACAGCGGATGGTTCAGGAAGTTGTAAGCCTGAATCCTGAACTGCAGCCTCTTCGATTCCGTAATCTGGAAATTCTTGAACAGCGCCAGATCAGAATTGAAATAGGCTGGCCCATAGACCACCGGAAGCAGGGCCGGTCCGTTCTGTCCAGGCGTCGTCGGCGCGGCGAAGCAACTTCCATTCACGTATTGATGCGAGCCCAGGCCGGATTTCGGATTGCAAGTCACAATCGGATTAAGCTGCATGGCGTTGGTGCCCAAAATGGACTGGTTGGTAATCGTAATTCCACTCGGAGTCGCACCGGTGTCCGACCCCGGGATGATCGCGCCGTTGAGCTGCATGTTGAAATTGTCATTTGAACTGAGGTAAGTGAGGTTAGCGCCGCTCTGAACCTGCGTGATGCCCGAAATCTGCCATCCATTGATGGCCCCGCCCAAGAATTTCTGGCCATGGAAGGGCCTGCCAAGATCAATCGAATAGGCAAAATTGAACAATTGCCGACGGTCACCCGGCATGACGCCATAGTTTGCGCCCAAGTTGAACGGGTTCAAGGTAACCGAGGGGTTATTCGCGGGATTTCCAGGTTGTACAATTCCCAACGACTTCTGGTAGGAGTAGTTGGCCTGAAGGGTATAGCGGCCCGCGTGGCGTCCCCATGTAACTTGCAGACCGTTATAGTTGCTGTAGATGTTGTTCACGGCGGTATTCATAGCCCCGTAACCTTGTAGAGGCCTGTAAGCATTAGCATCGGCTAGCGATGGATCCGGCTGAAGTCCGGTCGGCTGAATAGCCCCCAGCGGAACCAAGTTGAGATCACTTCCCGCGCCGCCGATATTTAGCTGATCCCTGCTCCTGTTCCCGACATATGCAACTTCCAACAAGCTCTGCCATGGCGCTCGCTGGGCCACCGTGAAGCTCCAACTGTCGGTGAACGGTTGCTTATTGTCCTTGGAATCGACCGCAAAGGGTGACGCCGGAGAGGCAGCCGCGTTGATGCATGGAAGATTGTGCGCAAATAGGGGATCGGAGCTTGTAGTTCCTGCGCAGGCTGAGCCTCCACTGGCAAACCAGTTGGTCGGATCCAAATTGGCTTGGGCCGAACCTGCTGCGAGATCCAAACCGTTGGTAAATTGACCGGAGTGATAATAGAAGCGTCCCCAACCGCCGCGTAACACGGTCTTGCCGGTGCCTAACAGATCATAGGCCGCTCCGAACCGTGGCTGATAGTACAGAGCTTTGCTTGGGAAACCAGTTAACGGAACCGAAGGATTTTGCGCATGCCATTCGAAACCGCAAAATGTGGGTGAGGCCGCACAGCTGGGACTGTAAGATGCTGGGTTGAAGATTGAGTACCCGAAGCCCTCGTCGTCTGTCCACGGTGTGAAATGCGTCAGGCGCAAACCAAGTTCGACTGTCAACCTCCTCGTGACCTTCCAAGAATCCTGCCCAAAAAACTCAAGCGTGTTATAGGAAATGTCATTGAGCCGATTGAAATTGGCTTCGTTGTAGTTGGCTATGTTGCCAGTGACCATGTCCGCGTAAACATTTCCGTAACTCTTCGGGTTATTCGACAGGAACTGCATCCGCCCGTTGGTGTTGTTGTTGGCTGGCTGCGCATTTCGAATCCACTCGTAGAAAAAGCCCGCTTTAAGAGTGTGGTTTCTAATGACCTTAGTGACCGTGTCACTAACGCTAGGCATCCACTTGTTGGCATAGAGTCCGGAAGACTTGCCCCCGGCTTCGAACCCGCCGGGATTAAACACAAGCGCCGCTTCACCGCTGCCTCCGCTGCCTCCGAACGAGGGGATCTGCTTCACCGTCGATCCAATGTTCCCGAACAGACCAGCGTAGCCATAGCCGATTTGGCTAGGATCCACTTTTGACGGGTCTGCAAAGACGTTGGGGAACCCAATGTAGGTATAAGCCATAACAACTTCATTGGTCATAGTAGGGCTGAATACATGGGTTATCGTTCCGGTGATGGAGTCAGATTTGTTCCTCCCCTGAATTTGGCTGGGGTACGGGACTTGGTCTGTCTGACGCCACCAGAGGCCTACCGGGAACAACTGCACCTCGCGCTGGTAATTGTAGCGGACGAAAACTTTGGTGTTGTCGCTGACGTTGTAATCCACCCGGGTTGTAAATTGTTTATTGTTCTGGTTAAAGATTTGGGCCTGCACGTAGTTGAATCCATTCGTAAGATCTGGATTTGCGTTAGGACGAGGAAACAGACTCATCAACGCCTGCATATTGGGGTCAATGCAGTTGGTACAGCCAGGAGTGTTGGCCGGAACCTGTGTACCTCCGAAAAGGCTAATTGCGGTTGGTGTGAGCTGTCCCGGAGGGCCTCCAGATGCGGTCTTATTGTTGGCGCCACCTTCCTCCGCAAGTGCTGCGGCAGAGAAGTCTCCCAGTCTCTCTCTGTCTGTGGGAACCGTGGCCTGAAGCAAGCCCGTATCAAGACGCTGGTAAAAATACTCAAAACCGGCGAAGAAGAAAAGCTTGTCGCGGTTCTTGTTGAAATTGGTTCCGGGAATTAGAACTGGCCCGCTGATGGTCGCCCCAGGGTAATAGTACTTGTTCTCAGGCTTGGTCAAGCCTTGATGCCCGTTCAGCCAGTCGTTGGCGTTTAGAGCGGCATTCCTGGCCGAGAAGAAGCCGCTACCATGAAACGTTGACCCGCCAGATTTGGTCACTGACGTGATCAGCGCTGGCCCCTTCTGGTTTTCGGCGCTGAAATTCGAGGTGAGGACCTTAAATTCCTGCAAGAAATCAGAGTTTGGGTTTACCGGAGTATCGCAGTTGCAGCCGGGATCGGAGACGTGGGCACCGTCGGCCACAATGTCTAGAGAATTGTTTTTCAGTCCGTTGTACGAAAAATTATTGTTCAGCGGGCTCTGGCTGCCGGCATCGCCATTCGCGTTGATTCCGATCGTCTGGCCGGTGTAACTCGCTTTGTTACCGGTCATAGAATTGATACTGAAGCCGGGCGTGATCTTGATGTACTCAGCGGCGTTGCTGCCAACCTGGGTGAAATTCTGCAGCTCCTTGGTCTCCAGCGTAAAGGACTTTTCACCGGAATCCACCGCGGCGATAGTAAAGTCCTGCACACCCGAAACCTCGACGGTCTCGCCCGCGGTGCCAACGGTCAGGGTCACGTTGACGTTGCGCCGTTCGCCGCCGCCTAGGCGGATCTCATCGTCTTTGTGGGACTTGAAGCCCTGCGCTTCTACTACCAGCGCGTATGTGCCCACAGGAACCGAGGCAAATGTGAAATAGCCTTCGCCATTGGACACGGTTTCACGCAGGGAGCCCGACGCGTTGTCGCGCAGCGTGACCTTGGCATTAGGCACGACCGATTGTGATGGATCTGCAACGACGCCGGTCAGCGTCGCAAAAATTCCTTGAGCCCAAGTGTTAGCGGCAAAGAACGCGAATAGAGACACGACACACAACAGCTTCACCATTTTTGACATGGTGGTCCTCCTCCGGAAAACTATTTTTTACTTGTTACAAGACTTTCGACAAGTGTGCTGAAGTCTGAGGGGTGCTTAGCTAGCTTGTCAAGCAAATTGTGCCTACCTTAACGATTTTCTCTGCGTAAAATCAGGAACGGATGACTAACGACAGGGGAGAAGGCACTCGGCTGACAGGTGACGAACCAGGTTCGTTTGCAGAGACTATGAGACGTCTCAACGAACGCTTTTAACCCCAAAGATGTTGCCGCCACACAGCGCAGCAAACCTGGTTTCGCCTATCGATCCAGTGGCGCCACATTACAACTTGACAGTCTTACGGCTCTCGGCGGCTTCATAGATCGCCATCATGATTCTTAGGTCGCGCAGTCCTTCTTCGCCCGGGGTCAACAGCTCCTTATTTTGCATCACGCAGTCCGACATATGGTCCATTTCGGCGGCGAAGTGGTCGATAGTCGGGAATTCCCGATCCTCTATTGTGTTGCCACGCTCCACCTTCATGCGCAGGCCGCTGTACCAGGTCGCAGGGTCCATCTCCAGACGGCCCTCTGTGCCGCACACGCGAAAATGGCTTTGGTGAAAGTAGCCGTAACTTGATGTGCAGTTCGCCAGGACACCGCTTGGAAAGCGCAACTGAAAATTGATGTGCTCTTCTACCTCTTTGAATCGCGGATCACCGGGCGTGGTGTACATCATGGCATTCACCTCGCTGGGTTCTTCGCCCGTGAGATAGCGAGAGGCGTTCAGGGCGTAGATGCCGATATCCATCAGCGATCCGCCTCCCGCAAGTTTCTTGTTCAGACGCCACTGGTTCGGGTCGCCCATCTTGAAGCCTGTATCTGCCAGGATGACCTGTGTGGGACCAAGTTCCTGAGATCGCGCTATGCGGATCGCCTCCCGGTTGTAAGGCTCGTAGCGGCAGCGGTACGCCACCATTAATTTCCGGTCTGCTTTGCGCGCGGCATCGATCATCTGCTGGCACTCGCCGGGAGTATTGGCCATCGGCTTCTCGCTCAGCACGTGTTTTCCCGCCTGGAAGCCGCGCACGGTGTATTCGGCGTGCATGCCGTTGGGCAGGACAATGTAGATGACGTCCACGTCCGGATTGTCTTTGATCGAATCGTAGTTCCGGTAGTCGTAAATGTTTTTGGGACTCACTCCGTAGCGGAGAGCCAGCTTGTTTGCCTTATCAGGATGCCCACTCACCAAAGCAACCACTTTAGATTTCTCGCATGTTGCAAATGCGGGCAGGATCTGATGAATTGACAGACTGCCTAGGCCCACGATGGCCCATCCAAGCTTTTTCCCTGGGGGCTCGGGAACCGTAAGCTGTGCCGATGCATCCTTCAGCAGGGCTCCGGCGACATTTGCCGCGAGCAAACCCTGGCCGACCTTTCCGATAAATCCGCGGCGCGTGATTTCTTTGGAATACGACACGACTCACCTCCACTATTTGGAACTGCGCTGCTTGTGAATTTCGTCCAAGCGCCTCTTTAAGTACTCCTTATATTCCTCTTGCAACTTTGGATCACTAGGCGATCCGTAAATCTCGCTCGATTTGTATTTGCCCTCGGCAAATTTCTTCTTTGTCCACTCGTCGTGGATATGGGTTTCATCAGCGTGATCTAACACTTCCCGTACGAACTGTGGCGGAATGAAATACACGCCTTCGCGGTCGCCAACGACCAGGTCGCCGGGCATGACCGTTGTTTCACCAATTCGCACCGGAACATTGATTCCGGTAAGCATCACATTTCCGATCGGAGTCGGATCGACCGCCCGAAAGTAAGCCGGCATATCGATTTCTGAGATTCCGTTGCGGTCGCGCACACTGCCGTCCACTACCAACCCTCCGCTGTGAGTGGCCGTCATCACGTAATAAAAGAGATTGTCGCCAACAATGGTTCCATTCACTTTCTTGCCAAAAAGATCCACCACCAGAACGTCACCGGGTTGCAGCATGTCAATCGCAGTTTGATTTGTAAGCCGCTTGAGGCCATTCTCTTTCGCCTTCGCTAGCGCCACGTTATCGACATCGGAGCGCAGCGGCATGAACTGGACTGTGAATGCCCGTCCCACCATCGTCTTGCCCGGGTGCAGCACTTGAAATCCGTCAGCGTATTGACTGTTGAATCCCTTTTGCTGCAAAACCGCCCAAACTTCTTCCGAAGAAAGGCCCCGCGCTCTTTCGATCAAGTCATCCGGCACTTTGGGCCGGCCATCCGGAAGGCGGTCGAAGGGATTTTGCGCCGTATAGTCAATCAGTTGCTGCTTCGGAAAAGTAATTAGCTGCGCCAACGCGCTTGAGGAGAGAAACCAGGAAAACGCGCAAAGAACAAAGCCTGCTATGCTGCTCCGCCGGACAATCGTGCGCGAATTTCTCCTCATCGAATGCCTCCGGTTTGATGGCGTCCCCGAAATTCTCAAATCAGCGACGATTTGTCAAACCCGAATCTTGCGCTGGGAGCTTACAATTCTGGTTTTGCATTGCGCCATGAATATCTTTCGCGGCCAAATTCGCTGGCTCCTGATCTTCTGGATGTTTGTGATCAGCGCCATCGCTTATCTCGACCGGGTGAATATTTCGATCGCGGGCAGTTCGATTGAACGGGAATTCCAACTGGAGCACGTCCGGATGGGATGGGTGTTCAGCGCATTCGTGCTTGGATATGCGCTGTTCCAAGCACCCGGCGGCCGGCTGGCCGACCGTTACGGGCCGCGCAAAATACTGACACTGGGCGCAGTGTGGTGGGCCGTATTCACGGCTGCAACTGCATTTGTGCCTTCGGGAGTAGGCGCCTCACTGGTTGTACTGGTGAGTGTGCGTTTTCTTCTGGGAGTTGGTGAGGCGGTTGTCTATCCCGCGAGCAACAGATTAGTTGCAGCCTGGATTCCGTCGCAAGAGCGTGGTCTGGCGAATGGATTCATCTTTGCCGGCGTAGGTGCAGGCGCCGGAGTGGCCCCTCCTCTCATAGTTTTTGTGCTCACGCATTCTGGCTGGCGATGGTCATTCTGGATCAGCGCGTTGATCGGATTGGTTGCCGGCCTAGTGTGGTTCTTCGTCGCGCGCGACCGTCCCATCGACCATCCCTGGGTAGATCCGAAAGAAGAGGCACACATACAAGCTGGACTCCCAAAACTGGCGAAGACGCTCTCCCTTTCGGAGCCGCTTGCCTGGCGGACCATTCTTGCCAGCAAGAATGTCGCAGCAGTTACGTTGAGTTATTTTTGCTACGGATATGTCGCCTATATTTTCTTCTCCTGGTTTTTCATTTATCTGAGCACGGTGCGCGGGCTGAATCTGAAGTCCAGTTCGTACTATGCGATGCTTCCGTTTATCGCAATGGCGGTGGGCTCGCCGCTCGGCGGTTGGATCAGCGACCGCCTGGCGGCGCATTACGGGAACCGGAGCGGCCGGTGCGGAGTGGCGGGCGTCAGCATGGCGCTGTGTTCGGTATTCGTTATGTTGGGAACGCAGGCGCAGGATGCACGTCTCGCCAGTGTCGTATTGGCCGGAGGCGCTGGCGCACTGTACCTTTCGCAAAGCGCGTTCTGGTCTGTAACCTCTAACATCGCCGGCGCCTCTGCGGGTTCTGTTTCCGGGGTGATGAACATGGGCGGCCAGATTGGCGGGGCCGTCACTGCATCTCTGACTCCGCTGATTGCAAAACATTTCGGATGGGGGCGGTCGTTCTTTGTAGCGGCGGCTCTGTGTGTCGCTGGTTCGCTGTTGTGGTTAGTGATAGACCCGAACCTGGAACTTGTCCAAAAGCAGCCGGAAATAGCAATCGCGAAAGTCAGTTAACATTCGACGCGCACTCAGGAGGTGGAGCGATGAGGAATGTATTTAGCAGGCTCAGAAAGCCCCGTGCCGTTGTTGCCGGATTGATTTTCGCTGTAATCCTCGGGGGCTTGTGTCTGTTGCGGGTTCCGCGCGCGTTTTCTCGTGCCCCGGAAATGAACTCCGACGCCGCGCTGCTCGATAGTTATCGCCATGTCGAGGGGGCATCTGTTTCGGACGCAATGGAGAAACTCGCCGGTCAGCGAATCTATTTGTCTCACCACATTCGCCCCATTTTCCCATCAAAGTTCGCGGGCTTCGCACTGACGGTAAAGTTAAAGAAGGAAGAAAATCACGACCCAGACGCTCTGCAAGGAATGCTGGCAGCGATTGATCAAGGGGGCCCGAACTCGGTTTATGTAATGGTCGTCGAGGATGGAGCCGACATCGCTGGCATGGGCGGACTGATGGGAACTGCCATGCAGTCACGAAATTTCTCCGGCGCGGTAATTGATGGCAGGGTGCGTGACACGGCCTATCTGCAGAAAATAGGATTTCCCGTGTTTGCGCTGGGCACGGTTCCTTCTACTTCTATTGGGCACTACCGTTTTGCCGGAGCAAATATTCCAGTCGTATGCGATGGCGTTCCTGTGAGCGCTGGAGACATCGTGGTTGCCGATGCCGACGGTGTGGTCGTGGTCCCGCGCGCAAAGGCAGCAGAGGTTCTGGCGATTGCACAGGAGATGGACTTCAAGGAACATTCGATGTACGCGTACATTGAGAAACTCAAGTCCATTGAGGAAGCCGTGAAAAAATTTGGACGGCTGTGATTCCTTTTTGCAGATTTGCCATCGAGGGTGAAGATAGAGCGGCACAGGAAGGATGGATTCGCTATGACTAAGAACAACGCCACCGTTTTCAATCGTCGCGAAGTCATAAAGACTTCGGCCCTGGCCTTGGGAAGCACCTTGTTGATGGGCGAACCGCTTGAGGCCTATCCGAAGGCTGTAAATACGAACTCGAGTCCATCAGCCCTGAAGATAACCGACCTTCGTGTAGCTACGATCGTCAAGCCAGGACCAAGTCCTTGCCCAATCATTCGAATTGATACCAATCAAGGCGTGTACGGGTTGGGTGAAGTTCGAGACGGTGCGAGTGCGACCTATGCTCTCTTTCTGAAGAACCGGATCGTGGGGGAAAACCCGCTTCAACTCGACAGAATTTTCCGCAAGATCAAACAGTTTGGCGGGCATGCCCGGCAGGGTGGCGGAGTTTGCGCAATCGAGATGGCGCTTTGGGACATTGCGGGCAAAGTGTACAACGCCCCGGTGTACGCAATGGTTGGCGGCGGCAAGTTCCGGGACAAAATCCGCATCTATGCAGACACGACCGAATCCAAAGATCCCAAAGTTTATGGGCAGCGAATGAAGGAACGGAAAGAAGGGATGGGCATCACATGGCTGAAGATGGATTTAGGCGTAGAGATGGTTTCCGACACACCGGGCACCCTGACCCAGCCTTCGGAACTGACGCACTGGGAGGAAACCCAACTGGAGCATCCGTTTATTGCGACAGAGGTCACAGACAAGGGGATTGCAATGCTGGAGCAATACGTCGCTGCGGTGCGTGATGCCGTGGGTCTGGAGATTCCGCTGGCGATGGATCACCTCGGGCATTTGGGAGTGAAGTCGATTATTCGCCTCGGTAAAGCATATGAAAAATATAACTTGTCGTGGCTGGAAGATGTGATTCCCTGGACTTACACCGACCTGCTGAAACAAATTTCCGACGAAAGCCCCACGCCCATTCTCACCGGCGAAGACATTTACTTGAAACAGCCATTCCGCGTTTTGTGTGAAAAGCGTGCGGTCAGTAAGATTCATCCTGATCTGGCAACTTCCGGCGGAATTCTCGAGACGCACAAAATCGGAGACATGGCTGAGGAGTACGGCGTGCCCATGGCTATGCATTTTGCCGGAACGCCGGTCAGTTGCATGGCGAATGTCCACTGTGCTGCGGCCACGCAAAATTTCCTCGCTCTCGAAAACCACTCACTCGACGTGCCGTGGTGGTCGTCCATGGTGCAAGAGTATGTGAAGACCCCGATGGTCAATCATGGATGGATCGAGGTTCCCGACCGGCCAGGCCTCGGGGTAACGCTCAACGAGGACGTGCTACGACAACATCTCGCGCCTGGCACTGGCTACTTCGAACCAACTCCGCAATGGGACCAAGAGCGCTCGTGGGACCGACTGTGGAGTTAGGCGGGCCACCGTGCGTCCTCCGTCCAGTAGCGTGAAAGTGATTGGAAGAGTCGGAACTGGCGGAGAGATTGCCAGGATTTCTTACGACAATACAGAGCGGAACCGAATCGGGTTAGTTGGCGGGGAAAAAACTCGAAGAATATTGAGAAACAACGTGCACGGCGCAGAGGCGTGCCGAGCAGAGCGTAAGGTGGATTTCGATCGACTGACCTTGTCTTATCGCTAGTGTCCCAACTTCTTGATCTGATCCGCCTTTAGCGGAATGGGTTTGTGGGTGGCAGCTGGGAGCCCCCGCCGCTGGTTGTTGCTCGACCGTCCGGTGCTTTCTGCAAATCAGTTACCGCGCTTCGCGGCACAGTAGCTCGATGGCTGGGTGTAGTAGGTAATTCGTACGTTGATTGGGCTCCGGCGCTGTCCAGAGGTTTGTCAGTAGTGACGTGCGTCGGACGAAACTCACCATTAGCATTAGTGATTGTGCGATCCGTAACTGATTAAAACACTGGCGGAGAGAGAGGGATTCGAACCCTCGATACGGTTTCCCGTATACACGCTTTCCAAGCGTGCGCCTTCAGCCACTCGGCCATCTCTCCGGCGCTAATCGGGAAGCTACTTCGGGACACGGAACCACAGCAGCAACTACTGCTCGATTCTACCCGAATCGCGACCTTACCGTAACTAAGGCTAAACTGCGCTAGTAGTCCCGACTTTGTTTTCTCTGCGGACTTCGCGGAAGGTCTCTGCGTTCTTGGCGGTTAAAGTCTTTTGACTTTTCTCGATAGAACGGCAAAAAGACTTTTAAGCGCAAGGTCGCTAAGAAGGGCCGCCAAGATCTTGAATCAATCCAATTAGGACACTACATAATGCGCGGAATGCGGAGTGAACGCACGGGCGGCTCAGGAAACTACGAGAGTTTCTTGGGAGTATCTTCTGTTTCCTGCTCCGGCGATGCAGTAGATTCTTTGGGCGAGGTAGCCGCCGGCGGCTCTTTGGGCTGGCCTGCTGGGGTTGCGGGCTTCACATCCAGCAGCACGCGATTGTTCAGGCAATACAGCGCCAGTTCAAGGCGGTCGGCGACGCCCAGCTTGTCGTATACCTTTCGCAGATAGTTCTTGACCACTTGCTCGGTGGTTCCCACACGAGCGGCAATTTCTTTATTCTTCATTCCCTGGGTCACGCAGGAAACGATGAGCGACTCTTTCGGGGTGAGTTGCACCTTGGATCGCCCCGAATGCGAGCGCGTTCCCTGACCGCGGAAAGCTTGCAACACCCATTTCATCGCATGCGGTTCGAGCCAGGGCTCTCCAGTTGCAACTTGGCGCAGGCACTCGACAAACATTTCCGAATCAATTTCCCGGGACACAATCGCGTGTACACCACGGCGAAAGAGATCGAGAGTGAGATCTTCGTTTGGGGTTTCCGTCACTACTACTAAGCGTAGGCCGGGAGACTGCTTGAGGATTTCCTGAGCCGCTTCGGAGGGATTCTCCGCCAGCGCAGCTTCAAAGATCAGAATTTCCGCCGAAAACTTCTTGGCCGCGGAAATGGCTTGCTCCAGAGTTTCCGCTTGCCCGACAACCCGAATATCGTCTTCTACTGCAAAAATCTTGCGCAGACCGGCGCGGAAGATCGCTTGCGAGTCGGCCACGATCACACGAATGAACTGTTCCTTGCTCTCCATCGGTGGAGGGGCCACTCTCACTTCTCCCGTGCTCAAAGCAGCGCTTGCCATGAGTTCCCTTGTGTGGGTCGGACACTCATGTCCGACGCCGTTGCCTTTGTCCGTTCAGCGGCGTTCAAAACGATATTCGTCAATCACTACGCCAACTCCGCGACGCCCGTCTTCTTCATTACTGCGGACAACGCGTCCTCGACATTGCACCTGCACATCTGCATCCGCTCCGACCACTTCTGCCGGCAGCGAAATTGTGAAGTCCACAATCGAGCCGATGGGCACGTCCACGTCATAGTGAAACAGCACGCCATTGGCGGAAATATTGTCGGTCTCGGTGTCGCTCTCCCCAGACTGCGATTTGATATGGATGGGAAGTTTGACGGGGAAACGCGCCGCACTCTGCACTTCGGTATAGCGCGATCGCACGGCCTTCGCCGCTCCAGGTGAATTGACAGATTCGTTGGACATCAACGGCAGACTACACTGCGAAATCTCGTGGCGAAAGTTACCGAAGTCATTGGACCTCGAGGATTAACCGCTTGTGGTACATGGACTTGCGGGTAAAGGGCACTCACTATTTCGAGAAGATCGTCTCTGAGATGCGGGGCCCGGGATCGACGGGGGTTTACTGGGTTGGTTCAGGGCTGCGAAGCATTCAGCACTCAGAATTTGGTTACTTCAGTAAAGTTGAAATCCTTTATCTTCATGGCAGGCACAACCATGTCGAACGACTCTTCCCCGCTAGTGCGCACCGGCGGGCTCATCTGCTCGACATTTGAGAGCATCTCGATCAGGCTCTGATTGAAGCGGAAATTTCGTATCCCGCAAACCACTTTCCCATCTTCAACCAGGAATGTGCCGTCGCGGGTCATTCCCGTGAGGATCTTTTCGTATGGATCAACTTCGCGGATGTACCACAGCCGCGTCACCAGAATGCCCCGCTCGGTGGAGGCAATCATTTGCTCCACCGTCTTCGGTTCTTGCGGCCCTTGGAACACAATGTTCATCGGCGCTTCGCCCATTTCATTGGGAATTGGAAATCCGTGTCCGGTGGCTTCGATAGGCCCAACTTTCGCCGCGTGTTCGGACTTCTTCATTTTTTCGGCCGTGGCCCGCGCGTACACCAGACGCTTCACAACTCCGTTTTCGACAAGCTGAACTCGCTGGCGGCGCACCCCTTCGCCGTCGAAGGGGGAGCCGGATTGCAGCGGATGAGAAACGTCGTCCCATATGGTGATGTTCTCGCCAAATAAACGTGTGCCTATTCGATTGCTGAGAAATGACCGCTGATCAAGAATCGCGAGTCCACCGAAATCAAAGAATCCAAATCCAACCGTATCCAGAACCGCTGCCGGCTCAAGAATCACGGTGTGCTTACCGGGCGGAACCTCTCGTGGAGAAGCAGACTCCGCGGCTTTGGCTGCGGCAATCTCTGCCAGAGACGTGGGATTGAGAAGGGCAACGTTCGGAGAGTTGGCCTTCTGCCATCCCGAGGAGTCGGGTGCAAGCATGGTGATGGAAATCTCAGCCGAGGTTTGGGTGTGCCAATCGCTGAGTCCGCGCGAATTGAACATTCCTTCGACACTTTCGGAACTCGCGAAGATCCCGGCGGCAGTGCGTTTATGCTTCTGCGCAATGGAGACGATTTTGCCGACTGCCTCAGCACGCTCCTCAGGAGTGAGCGCCGCGGTTTCAGCAAAATGCCTGCTTGGTACGCTGGGGATGGCACCAGGTAGTGTGGCGCGGACGCCCTCGACCGCGTCTGGCACCTGCAATAAATCCGAATCCTCTTGCTGAACTCTTGCCAGACTCTCGGAAGCCTGCACCACGTCTCGCAAGCTCTGGTCATCAAACTTGTTGGTCGTAGCTCGAGCAGTGCGCCCGCCAAACGCCGTCCGCACCGATACCCCGAAATTTTCCTCGGCGACATTCTGATGAATGGTGTTATTCGCAAAACGAGTCAGCGCAGAATGCCCACCGGAGAAGAGACACTCGATCTCGTCCGCGGCAGAAAGCCGCTTGAGACGGGAGAAAATGTCGTCGGCTCGGTCTTTCGTCAGCATTATCTATTCAGCACCAAGGCAATCAGCGTTTAGCACACTCCCTTCTTCACATACACGAAAAGAGGAAGTCTGCTTTCCTCTGTGAAACTCTGTGTCCTCTGTGGTTGAAAAAAACCATTACCACAGAGGACACAGAGTTTCACAGACGAAACCCACCGCTAATTGCCCTTATACGCACTCCCCACCTTCACCTTGCGAAATCTCGCTGGACTCGCGCCGTGCCCCGTTCCCATCACCTGCTGCGGCTGGCCTTTCCCACAATTAGGAGTTCCCCACAATGTCCAGTCATCACGCGAGCAAATCGCATCCATAGAATTCCAGAACTCGGTTGTAATTCCGCTGTAGGAGGGATTCTTGAGCATGCGAGTGCGTTTGCCGTTTTTGATTTCCCATCCGATTTCGGTGCCGAACTGGAAGTTGTAGCGTTTGTCGTCAATGGACCAGGAACGGTTGGTTTGAAACAGAATGCCGTGATCGGTGGACGCAATCAGTTGGTCGAAAGTCAGCGGCTTCTCACCGGGGAGAATACTGATGTTGGTCATGCGGATGATCGGCAGCCGGTTCCAGCCCTCGGCGCGCAAGGTTCCGCCGGAACGATCCAGCCCGACGGCCGGCGCAGTCTCGCGCGAACTGAGATATCCGGTAAACAGCCCGTTAGTGATGATCGGGGTACATTGCGCGGGAACACCTTCGTCGTCGAATGCGAATGTGCCGAGCCCGGGTCCGTGCTCCTGGCGCGCATCGGCAACTACGTTCACCAGATCGCTGCCATATTTCAAAGTTCGCAACTTGTCTAACGCAAGAAAGGAAGTGCCCGCGAAATTTGCTTCCATGCCCAGTACACGGTCAAGTTCAATCGGATGTCCGACCGATTCGTGAATCTGCAGTCCGAGCTGCGAACTCTCCAAAATAATGTCGAATTCGCCTTCCGGACACTGGTCAGCACTATGCAAAGCGACCGCCTCTTCCCCGATCCGGCGCGCATTCTCAACCAGTTTCAGCTCATCAACTAGCTCGTAGCCTTTGTTCTGCCATTGTCCACCGAACGAATTGGGATACGAGCGCTTTTGGATTTCGCTGCCCGCAAAGGCGTAGGCAACATATCCGGCGCCAGTTATGTACTTCGTCTGATGAATGTTCGCGCCTTCAGAAGAGAAGAACCATTGTTCCTCGCGACGGAAATTCATGTTGGTTTCCGCCAGAGTGATACCTTGCACTGCGCGCAGCTCGGAATCAATCTTCTGTAGCAAGGCAAGGTTCTGTTCGATCGAAATTGTGAACGGATCAATTTTGTAAGGCGTAGTCCACGCAGCCGTGACCGGCTTTTCCGGAACCAGCTTTACGTCATGCTGTTTGACTTTGGCCGAGGCCTTGGCGATCTCGACAGCGCGGGCGGCGGTGGCTTCTACGGAATTGCGGCTAAGGTCTGCGGAAGATGCGAATCCCCAGGCGCCATCCGAGAGAACGCGCACGCTGAAACCCTGCGATTGGGAGTCGGACGCATTGCCGATCTTTCCGTTCTTGGTAGCCAGGGCGCGGCTGCGCTCATCCACCACGCGAACGTCAGCATAGAAGGCGCGGCGTTGGGTGGCAACACTGAGTGCCCAGGAGGCGAGATCTTTTTCTTGCATGGCGAACAATAAAATCTATCACACGAACTCTGGGGTGAGTTGATGCAAAAGGCAGCCACGGATTTTCACGGATTTGCACGGATCAAGAAACAAAACATACAAAGTGATTCGTGTGCTTGCAGGCGACGGTTCGCTGAGAAGGAAACGCGTCACGCCCCGGAGAATAGACAGCAAAACAGAAATGCCAGAAATTGACTTAGATCCGTGTAAATCCGTGGCTGGTTTTTTCTGAACTACGCGCTGGCGGCTTTGGCTTTTGCGGCTTTGGTGAGCATTCTTTGTACGACTTCCACAAAGGTCCCCGAGCCTTTGTCCAGCGCGAGCAGCGATTTTTCGAAATATGCCGTGGCGCCTTCTCCCATGAGCTTGTCTTCATTGCATGGTGGGAGACTGGTCAAGACCATCACCGGAATGGACGACGTGGCAGCGTCTTTGCGCATCGCGCGCAATACCTCGGGGCCAGAAAGCCGGGGCAGCAGCATGTCCAGAACCACCAAATCCGGCTTATGCTCGATGGCCAGGCGCAACCCTTCTTCGCCATCCGGCGCGGTTATCACCTGATGGCCGACCTTCACCAGCGCGCGTTCATTCGTCATGCGAAGAAACCGGCTGTCATCAACAATAAGAACTTTCATGCACACCTGCGAAATGAGGCTATCAGGGACATCGGCGAATGCCGACGGAACTTGAGAGCAACAGCCCCGGCCACTACTCGAGAGCGATTAACTTGCCCGGCACTTGGCAACGATCATGGTTATGTCATCGTGCTGCTCGGATGGGCTGAACTGCCGAATTTCATCCACAATCGCAGCCAGCATGAGCTGGGGGGGGAGCTCCCGATGTTTCCACATTGCCTCGATCAGGCGTTGCTCTCCAAAATCCTCTCCGGCTTCATTGAACGAGTCCGTCACACCATCCGTGTAGAGCGCGAGCGTGTCTCCGGGAAAAAGCTGACTTTCGTTAAGCAAGCAGTCCCACTCCGCGAAGAGACCCAAAACGGTGGAGGTGGAATCGAGCCGTTCAAGCGTGTGATCGCTGCGAAACAGGAGACCGGGGTAGTGTCCGCAATTGGCATAGCGCACGCGCCCGGAGGCATCGTCGTATTCGGCAAATACGAGAGTGGCATAGGAGCTGTCGGTCGTGTTTTCGTAGAAAAGTTGATTGACCGATCGCAAAAACTGTTGCGGATGTTCCAAAGCGATCGCGCTCTGGCTTCGCAGGTTTGCCTGCAAGTTGGCCATCAACAGGGCAGCGCCAATCCCTTTTCCTGAAGTATCGCCGATGACGAAGCCCAGCCGCTCCCGGCCCAAATTTAGAAAATCGTAGTAATCGCCGCCAACTTCACGCGCCTGAACGCAAATGCCGGCATATTCCAGGGTCTGAAGTTTCGGCAGGGTTTGCGGAAACAGCCTTGCCTGCACTTGTTTTGCGATTTCCAGTTCCTGGGCGGCGCGTCGTTCGGACTCCAGCTTTTCGGCAGCCGCCCGGCGCTGGGCTTCGATGTCGCGCACGAAATCATCCCGGCCCACCAGCGAAAAGCAGTTTCCATCCAAATCGTCAAAGCGGGTAAAAATCCCGCCCCAGAGCGTGGTCTGCGGCGGATGATGAAAACGCACCCCGCGCTTTCCCCACTCCTCGAACTTCGCCGCGACATCTTCGGTGACCAGCACAGCATGTTTCGAGCGGCCAATCAGTTTGTATTCGTCGGACTTGCGCTTGGGAGTAATGAGCGCGAGCACCGTATTCCCATCCGGAGGCGCGACTGCCAGCCAACGCCCGCCGGATTCATAACTCTCATCCACGACCAGGTTGAATCCAAGCTGGTCCACATAGAACCGCAAACTCCGGTCCTGATCGCGCACAAAGACGTTCACACACAGAACGCGAAGATAGGGATTCTCCCGATCCAGACGAACCGCGCGCGGATCCACCACATCCGGTTTAGGAGAGCTGCGCATCATCGCGATTATAAGGCGGGGATGAAGCTGATGCAGATTGGGAATGCCGGCCGGAGGATGGCAAACGCGTGAGGAGCAAGAAGAACGTGGAAGAGCGGCCATTTATGGCCGCGAGAACGAGTTTGAGGAAGTGCGGGCTTCAGCCCCCATTTGCCGTCAATTCCCGGTGATGTTATGTTCACGGCGACAGCAAGCAATGTCGAGGTGCGGCGCGCGAGAAGGAGCGAGAGATGAAACGGCGGATCGTCCACTTTCTGCAGAAATACTTCTTCAATCCGCCAATTAAGGTTCTGTTTGCCGGCGGCATTGTGCCGCCTGGGTATGCGCTGCTCGAAACCATCGGGCGCAAGACGGGAAAGCTACGCCGCACACCGGTAGGCAATGGACGGGTTGGAGGGCAGTTTTGGATTGTGGCCGAACACGGCATGAACGCCGGGTACGTCCGCAATATTGAGAGCAACCCACGCGTGCGCGTGAAAATGCGCGAGGGATTCCGGGCCCGCTGGTACACCGGCACCGCGCATTTGCTTACCGACGATGATCCGCGCGAGCGCCAGCGCTGGCTATCTCATCAGGTTCGGGGCAGCGCAAGAAACGCTGCGGCGGTGCGCCTGTTCGGGACGCAGCTCCTCACGGTTCGGATCGATTTTGACGTTTAAGACTTTGTGGACGAGCGGCCATTTATGGCCGCTAAGAAGTAAATTTCAGAAGTGCGGGCTCAGCGCTCGACAAGTCCCAGAAGTCACAGGCGCCTCGTTTTGGTGACTCGATGGGTGGCCAGCCAGCCCTCGCCTACAAGAGAACGTTATTAGGTGGACAGAGGGCTCGGTGGTGGAATACAAAGAGGTCCCCGTTTTTCGATTCTTGACATTGACTGGAAGCATCCCTTCTGCTGGCCGAACCTGATTACAGGGAACACGGTGGTCAGACATCTGAACGATGACTGATTCTTGTAAATACAGATGAGAGTTATGGATTATGTTATTTCCGTGGTGTTAGGGGCAATCGCGCTAGTATTTGCATTTCTCTTTTTGACTTTCTGGCAAAAGCTCGTGGGCGTGCGAAAACGCTTCGCGGGAATAATTAACGTCGAGACCGAACTTGCGGCCGCAGAAAGAAAACTGGAACAAGCGAAGCAGGGCCAGAAAGAGTTTGAGCGCGAGAATGAGCAGCGGCGAACCAAGCTCATTCAAGACTGCGAGCAGTTAGAGGCGAAGCGGGATGAGCTAAAGACGGAGGTATCCCTGCTTGAGGAGAACCTCGAAGACATTTCTTTCGGTTTCTACAAGCCGCACTTCAGTTTCCAAACTTCGGAAGAGTACAAGGCCGCTCTTGAGAACTTACGTGATCAAGAGCGCCAATTCATTCGAGATGGCAAGGCCGCCATTTGTCACACGCAGTGGACAGTCGGCAACAGCGCAAAAGAAGGTCAACGAATGACGAAACAGTACACGAAATTGATGCTTCGCGGTTTCAACGGAGAATGCGACGCCGCAGTTGCCAACGTGGCGTGGAACAACGCCGAGAGGATGGAAGAACGAGTCCACAAGGCTTTTGATGCGCTCAACCAACTGGGAAGTGTGATGCAAATGTCGTTGACCCCCGAGTTCTTGCAGCTCAAGCTTGATGAACTGAGACTCACTCATGAATACCAGGAAAAGCGACATCAGGAGCGAGAGGAGCAACGCAGGATCAGAGAGCAGATCCGCGAGGAAGAGAAGGCCCAACAAGAACTAGACAAAGTGCGGGAACAAGCCGAGCGCGAAGAAGCGGATTACGAAAAAGCTCTGAGTAAGGCAAGAGAGGAAGCGCTAAAGGCGACAGGCGCCCAACTGGAAAAACTCACCCAGCAGATTAGTGCATTCGAGGGGAAGCTTGATGAAGCGCGCCGAAACAAACAGAGGGCTATTGCTCGTGCCCAACTTACGAAATCAGGATTCGTCTATGTGATATCGAATGTCGGCTCTTTTGGGGAACGCATCTTCAAGATCGGGATGACCAGGCGATTGGAGCCGATGGACCGCGTAGACGAACTGGGCGATGCATCGGTTCCATTCCCATTTGATCTCCACGCGATGCTGTATTCCGATAATGCGCCGGAACTTGAAACGGCACTGCATAGGTTGGTACAAGATCGACAGGTCAACCTTATGAACGTTCGGAAGGAGTTCTACCGCGATGTAGAACTAGATGAAATCGAAGCTTTCGTTAAGAGTCGGGGTTTGAGCGCGCAGTTCATCAAGATCCCTGAGGCAAAAGAATACCGGGAAACCTTGGCACTCCGCCAGCAACGTGCCGCGACTGCACATGCCTAGCATCGTGCGGCGGGCTTGCCCACCTTTGCGATTTTCAAAGGGTGGGATCACGGCCGCTCCCGTGCGATCGCGCTTTGTCTCAAATGCGCACAGGGCGGCATCCTTCGGCTTCGCTCAGGACAGCCCTTGGAAGCCGCGCCCCTCAGCGCCTGCAATTCCTGCACGGCACTAACACGATGTCATCCCGAACCCGCCTGAAGGGTGGGAGAGGGACCTTACGTCGATTCGCATCGCCGATCCGGTCAGAAGGAGAGATCCCAGAGCACGCTCGAACGTGAGCGGGATTAGCAATCAAGCTGGCGTAGTGTCATTTTTCGGCGTTGCCCGACTGCATCGATTGGACTAGCCGACGTGAGGTCCCCTTCGGCATCGCTCAGGGCAGGCTCTCTCCCGTTCGCCTTCGGCCAACGGGTTCGGGATGACATCCGGTGTGGGGTGAGCTCCCTGCGGTCGCGCTTTGTCACAAACGCGCTTGGGCGGTGCGGCTGGAACCCCTGGCTCATCCGGTACGGAGCTGCGCTCCGGCGCGTGGTTCCCCCCACCCTTCGAAAGGCGCGAAGGGTGGGGCAGCCTGGGTAGTGTTTCTATCTGCGCAAACTAGTGGGCGCCAGCCGCTTTCGTTTTTACCGGTCGAAGCTGGAGGTCCTCGGCCAATTTGTATTTCAGTTCCGTCTCTGGAGGAATCTCTTTCTTTCGTCCGGTATAGACTTGAGCGCCTGCGCCGCCTGCGCCACCCACCAGCGCGCCGATGGCGGCTCCTTTGCCACCGCCCAGGATTGCGCCCAACACCGCGCCGACCGCAGCGCCTCCGCCAACATATTTGGCGGTGCGCTTATTGGCGCCCAGCCCACCGGGAGCGGACTTTCCCTCGGAAGCGCTCGTCATCAGGAACTTGCGGCCCTCGATGGTCACGTAACGAAGATCAAGGGTCGTGTCCTTGCCCTCGTTCACCGCAACCAGGCGCGCCCGGCTTCCGCGCGGAATCAGCACCGCGCCTGAATTGTCCTTGACATCGTCGCTGACGGTCGCAGTGTACGACGCGCCCGCCGCAGGCTTTGCCGGGATGGGGACGTCAGTTCGCACTTTGATCTCGGTATCTTTCGGCAGCGTCCGCCCACTTTGCGCAAACACCGGAGCAATAAGCAACAGGATTGTAAGCAGATGTTTCATGACCGCACCTCAATCGTCTAGGGAAGATGGAGTAAGGGAATTGCACGTTGCCTGTGGCAGAAAATATCGTGCGCCGGGCTGAGAACCGGTTAACTCATATCACCCACGACCGAGAAGGCCAATCGAGAGCAGAAGCAGGTCCGGACTCAGCGCTTGAGCAGGTCTGTCTTGATTTCAATTTTTTGCTTGGCGGCGAGGTCAACTTCCGTGTTGAAGGTTTCGTATCCGGGCAAGCTGATGGCGATTTTGCGATGTCCGGGGGCGACGATCAGGCTCTTGCCAGCCCCGCCCAACTCGGCAGCATGGCCCACGAACTGTCCATCCAGAAAGACAGCCGCGCGATCAGGATTTACTGACATTTTGATCTCGGCGGTTACGGCCGGCATTACGAAGCGAGTGTCTTTGACCATCTTCACGGTCACGACTTGCTTCTCTCCGGGATGCAGCATTACGTCCCGCCTGAAGTCCAGGTAGCCGTTCTGTCGGACCGCGACTTCGTGCTCGCCCGGAAGCAAGAGAATCTTCTTTGATCCCTTGAGCTCTTGCAGGTAGCCGAGATACTGGCCGTCGATCCAAACTCCAGAAGTCTTTTCGACTTTGGTAGTGCCTTCCAACTGGAGCTCACCCAGCACTTCGTTTCCCGCGTAGGAAGCCTCGACGAAAACCGATAGGCAGGCAAGAATCAGAGCGCAGGTTCTTTTTCGAATTCGCATGTGCTCGATGCATCTCAGTGTATTCCTGCGAGCGGGGAATTTTCCTGCTTACCTTTTGTGGGTGGGTCTTTTGGCGGGCGAGGCTGCCCCAACCCTTTGCGGTCTTCAAACGGGTGGGACCAGGGCCGCCCGGTAGCGACTTTTATCCCGCTCAGGGGTTTGCAAATACAGAGGTCAAGATGTGGCACTGGCTTAAGGGGAGGCAGGTCATGGCAAAAATAATTGAGTTCTATGTTCCGAAAGATTTTCGTAAAGGGGCGCGCTGGGTTTCCGCCGAAAAGCGCGGGCAAGTGATTGAGTTCTGCGTGTCACCGAAGAAGTCCGCCTAAGGGGAGAAAGATTCGCATCAGGGCGCCTTTCTAAATCCAGCGTCGGACCTGCCGCTTATACGCTAAGTAGTTCTCGCCGAATTTCGATTCCAGATATTTTTCTTCGGGCAAGATAATGCCGAAGTGCAGCGCCAAAATCAGTGGCGCCAGCCAGACCAGCGCCCAGGGCAAGCGGAACAAAAGCATGCCACCCAAATAAATGAGAACCAAGCTAAGGTACATCGGGTTTCGGGTGTACTGGAACGGGCCCGAAGTGACAACCTGGGTCGTGTCGCCTGTTGGTTTGACGACTGTTCCGTGGCGGCGGAAGGTTCTGGTTCCCCAGATCGCGAGGCCAAAAGGCAGGATGAATACCGGAAGGCCTAGCCATCGACTCCAGGCGGGCCAGGAAATCGCAATTGGCCAGATTTTGCCGAGCCCCCAACTCAGAAGAAGTCCAAAGATCGGGATTCCCGGCGGGAAGGGGAATTTTCGTGGATCCGTTGGTGTATTGGACGCCTTCGGGTTGGTTGGTATCATGCTGATGGAGATTCTATCCGCAGTCTAGACGAAGAAATTATCCCCAAGCCTGCAGTCCGAAGTTGAAAAACAAAAGGGCAGCTTGCGCCGCCCCTTTATTGGCTGAATGCGTTCGCGGGCGAGGGCCCCATTCGACTTCGCTCAGGGCAGGTCCCCGCCACACTAAATGCTAAGTGCTATGTTCCCTCGCTCCATCCCGCCAAATACTCTTCTTGCTCCGGAGTGAGCTTGTCGATTTTGATTCCGATGGATTCCAGTTTCAGGCGGGCGACGCGCTTGTCGAGTTCCTCAGGAACGCGATAGACAGTCTTTTCCAAAGTCTTGCAGTTCTTGACCATGTACTCGACGGAGAGCGCCTGGTCGGCAAAACTCATGTCCATCACGGACGGCGGATGGCCTTCAGCCGCAGCCAGATTGATGAGACGGCCTTCGCCAAGCAGATTGATCTTGCGACCATCGCGGAGGGAATACTCTTCTACGAATTCGCGCGTGGTGCGCTTTGACGAGGACATCTTTTCAAGCGCGGGAATATCAATCTCCACGTTGAAGTGGCCCGAGTTCGCAATGATCGCGCCGTCTTTCATGACCTCGAAGTGCTCTTTGGCAAGCACGTTCTTGTTACCGGTGACGGTGCAGAAAACATCGCCGAGCTTGGCTGCTTCGGGCATGGACATCACGCGGAAACCGTCCATCGAAGCCTCGAGTGCCTTGGTCGGATCAACTTCCGTGATGATGACTTCAGCTCCAGCGCCGCGCGCCCGGCTGGCCAAACCGCGACCGCACCATCCGTAGCCCGCAACTACAAACTTCGATCCAGCGAGCAGGAAGTTGGTGGCGCGGATGATTCCGTCAATCGTGGACTGGCCAGTGCCGTAACGATTGTCGAATAGATGCTTGGTATCGGCGTCGTTCACCGCAACGATGGGATACTGCAGCACGCCTTCTTTAGCCATGGCACGAAGGCGGATCACGCCCGTGGTGGTCTCTTCGGTCCCGCCGATCACTCCTGCGAGCGCGTCCTGACGTTTGGTGTGCAGAACGCTGACCAAGTCGGCGCCATCATCCATAGTTATATGGGGCTTGTGATCAATGGCGGCGAGGATGTGGTTGTAGTAGGTATCGTTGTCTTCGCCCTTGATGGCGAAAACCGCGATGCCATGGTCGCGGACCAGACTGGCGGCAACGTCGTCTTGGGTGGAAAGCGGATTAGACGCACAAAGAACAACCTCCGCGCCTCCGTCACGCAGGCAAATGGCCAGGTTTGCCGTTTCCGCAGTCACGTGCAGGCAAGCGGCTATGCGCGTGCCCTTCAGCGGCTGGTTCTTGATAAATTCTTTACGGATGATTTGCAGGACCTTCATTGACTGATTGGCCCACTCGATCCGCTTCTTGCCGAGATCGGCAAACTCGATACCTTTTACGTCACACTGCATTTGCGTAGTAGTCGTTGACATGCTTCTCCTGTGGCGCTCTATTTCTAAAATCTTAAACCACTAAGAACATGAAGTAGCACGAAGGAAACCAAGATCACAACGTCCTTCGTGTACCTTCGTGGTTAATGCTTTGGGGCTCTTTACTTCCTCACTCCCGCTGCAACCGGCTCATGCAAATTCGCGTCGCTGGCCAGTAGCGACGCTTTGTCGGTTGCCTCCCAAGTGAAGTCGGGATCGGTGCGGCCAAAATGACCATAAGCAGCAGTCTTGAAGTAGATCGGCCGGCGCAGCTTCAGGGAATCGATAATCCCTTTGGGGGTGAGCTTGAAATGCGACCGCACCAAGCCGGGAATAATTGCCGGATCAATTTTGTGCGTGCCGAAGGTTTCCACCAGAACGCTTACTGGTTCGGCCACGCCGATGGCATACGCAAGCTGCACCTCGCAACGGTCGGCGAGTCCCGCGGCAACGATGTTCTTGGCAATGTAACGCGCAACGTATGCCGCCGAGCGATCAACCTTGGTCGGATCTTTTCCGCTAAAAGCGCCGCCACCGTGGCGTCCCATGCCGCCGTAAGTGTCCACAATAATCTTCCGGCCAGTCAGCCCGGTATCGCCCATGGGACCACCGATCACAAAGCGTCCGGTGGGATTGATGTGGTACTTGGTGTCGGCATCGAGCAGTTCGGCGGGAACTACCGACTGAATCACGTGCTTCAAAATGTCGGCGCGAAGCTCGTCGTTGCCGACGGTCTCCGCGTGCTGCGTGGAAATGACCACGGCGTCAACGCGAATCGGCTTTTTGTTTGCGTCATATTCAACTGTAACTTGGGATTTGCCATCAGGGCGGAGATAAGGAAGCTTGCCATTCTTGCGAACTTGGGAGAGGCGCATGGTGAGCTTGTGGGCCAGCGAAATTGGCATCGGCATCAGCTCTGGCGTCTCATTGCACGCATATCCCATCATCATTCCCTGGTCGCCGGCGCCCCCGGTGTCCACGCCCATGGCGATGTCACCTGATTGTTTGTTGATGCTGGAGATGACGGCGCAGGTATTGGAGTCGAATCCGTAGAGGGCATTGTTGTAACCGATACAGGAAATAGTCCCCCGAACCAGGGCCTGGAAATCAACGTAAGCCTTCGTCGTAATCTCACCCGCAATCACCACTAGTCCGGTGGCGGTCAGGGTCTCGCAGGCGACGCGGCTCGACGGGTCTTCGGCTAAACACGCATCGAGGACGGCGTCAGAGATTTGGTCGGCAATTTTGTCTGGGTGACCCTCGGTCACAGATTCGGAGGTAAAAAGATATCGGTTCTTGGATGACAATTCAGATTCTCCTCTGAAGGGTTTGCTCTGCGAACTTCGCGACTTCCTTTGCGGACTTTGCGGTCAAAAGCTCTTAAGCGCAAAGAAAGCTAAGGTTTCGCTACGTAGGCGAAGAAAATCCCGTGGAACGTTGCGGTTGGCGCTGGTTCAGAACCCGTGTCTGGTCCGCACATTTTCGGCGCAGGTGTCCCATAAAATGAACGCTTTGCGACCACTTAAAAAGCTACCAAAGAACCACGGGAGGCGCAATGCAATTTGTCCAGAGAGCACCCGCAAATCAGTGGAGCGAGGCCTACGAAGGTCGGATGGCAAAACCAGTAAGCTGAGTGGATGCTTTTGCTTACACGCTGGGCAACTGAGTGATATTTGGGGAACTCCGTTACCATGGTTCATTGCTCATGATTTCGGCCAGTGCAATAATCTGTAAACCGCTGGCCAGCAAAGGACCCATTTGATGTCGCACGCCACAGGTGCAGAGACTGACCGTCAGCTCACCATCTTTCACGATGTGGCGAAGGCCTTGACCTCCTCGCTCGACCTCGATTCCATTCTGCAAACGATCATGGAAAAGATGGCGGAATATTTCCGCCCCGACACCTGGTCGCTGCTGATGGTCGATGAGGCAAAGAACGAACTCTACTTCGCGATTGCCGTGGGCACCGCCTCCGAAGCGCTAAAGAATGTGCGGCTAAAGGTGGGAGAAGGCATCGCCGGCCACGTCGCCAAATATGGAGAAAAATTAGTTGTCCCCGATGTGCGCGCCGACCAGCGCTTCGCCAAGCGCATTGATGAGATGACGCAGTGGGAGACGGAATCCATTATCTGTATTCCGTTGCGCTCCAAACTGCGGGTGCTGGGTGTGATTCAGTTGGTGAACGTGAATCTACAGCACTTCACCGATCAGGAAACATTTTTCTTGCAGTCGCTCTGCGACTACGCCGCGATTGCGATCGAGAACGCACGCTCGGTCGAGAGGATCCAGGAACTGACCATCACGGACGATTGCACTGGACTCTACAACGCGAGGCATCTTTATAAGACGCTGGAGACCGAAGTCTATCGTTCGGCCCGCTTCGCCTATGAGTTCTCAGTGCTCTTCATTGATCTCGACCACTTCAAGCAAGTGAATGACACCCACGGCCACCTGATTGGCAGCAAGCTGCTGGCGGAAATCGGGTATCTGGTCAAAGCTCAGTTGCGACTGATTGATTTCGCTTTCCGCTATGGCGGAGACGAATTCGTAGTGCTATTGCCCCAAACGGGAAAAGATTCCGCGCTGGTTGTGGCCCGTCGTCTGCGCGATAGTCTTCGCAGCAGCGCCTTCTGCAAGGAAGAAGGTCTCAACCTGAACGTCCGCGCTTCTATAGGATTGGCTACCTATCCTCATGATGCCAAGACGCCGCATGACATTATTCGCCAAGCTGACGAGATGATGTACATGGTAAAGAACAGCACCCGCGACAATATTGGGATTGCGCAGCGCGGGGTAGTGAAGTAGGCAGTGGTCAGTGTCAGTCATTGCTGATCATGGGACTCGCCGGATGCGATCCCTACACCGGATGTCATCCCGAACCCGCCTAAAGGGCGGGAAAGGGACCTCACGTCAGCCCGTTCCATCGATGCAGTCGGGCAGCGCCAAAATCACTCTGCGCCCGATGCATTGCTAATCTTGCAACACTATCATGCATGCTGTGGGGATCTGTCATTTGGCTGCATCGGCCGTGCGAACCGACATGAGGTCCCTCTCCCGTCCGCCTTCGGCGAACGCGTTCGGGATGACATCGCGTTTAGTGTCGTGAAGATGCCAGGCGCTGTATGGTCCGGGTTTGTCATGCCGCGGGAATTTTAACCCGCATCTCGAAAAACCAGCGCCCGGTCCTGACCCGAGAAATGAATCTCCAGCAGAATTCGCGATCCGTTGCCGTTTCGCTGGTACACAATTTCGTTATGCTCGTACCGCTGAGGTCGTTGAATCCATCGGCCATCCGCCGTCGCCACAATGCCATTACCCTGCTCAAACTTCACCTTTGCGTCCGTAACATAGGATTCCCAACTGATCGTAAAATCTCCCACCGGTAATTTCGAACCATTGACAGTTAAAGCCGAACCGAAGATAAAGCTTCGGGAGCCTCGCTCAAAAGGCCGCGGTTTGTAGCCGTGTGACAGCAATGTTTTGTGCGTGTTCGTTGCCTGTTGCTGATCGCTGTACGGCCCGGCAAGTACGTGATAGGCGTTCATCCACAAATGTCCTCTTTGAACGACGGTGGCGTGGATACCGAGTCCCGCCACCTTGTCACTAAGATTGCGGGCCCATAGCTCGTCTTTTGATTTACCCAGTTCGAAATACATTTGTGGAAGCAGAGCAGCGTCTGAATTGCGAGCAGGGCCGGCATTCGCCGTTTCAACCGGCGCGGGCGGATTCAGATTGGCTGGCGCAAAGTTGGCGGCGAGCGAGGAGGTCATTCCCAAGGGAACCGTCGGAGGAGTTGGCTGGGCCATTCCCATTGCGGTGCTCCCATGATTCGTCGGATGCAGCAGTGTGGAGCCATCCCCAGCGCGAGGTGTGATCACGGGCGTATCCGGTCGCTTACTGGAAGTCGCTTGCTGCGCTTTGCCTGGGCTTGCCACAAGCTGGGTGGGATTCTTGTGCTGCTCAGCTAGAGTCTCCGTATGAACAGGGACCTGTGAAGCAACCATAGCCGGTTGATGCGCTGGAGTTTCCAATCGAACTGGCGTTACGGCCGTGTTGGCGGGAGAGACCGCTCGTGGCGTGGGGGCCGCGGCCTGCTTTCCGGGATCAAGGTGTGCCTCCAGGCGTTCGCCTGTCAATCCTCCCGTGGCGCGCTCTCCTGCAACTCTGTCTCCCGCCAATCGAGCTCCCAAGTGAATCAGCGACACGCCGATATCGCGGCGATGCGCAGAAAGCAAGAAGATGAGTCCCCACAGCGCCGAAATAAGTAGTCCAGTGGCCAAGCCTCCCGAAAACCCGGTCAATTTAATTCGTACCCGCGCTCTGGTTTTTAGCAGGGCCGCGGAAAGGACGGAGGACTTGGCGGGGACCTCGGTGGCAGAACCTAGGTTAGTTCCGGCTCTCAGAATTCGGAACTTTGGGAATGCCTTGAGAATGGCAGCGCCCAGGGTTGAGGTTTTCTCCTCGACGGGGGCTCCGGGCTGACTTAGCCAATCTTGAATCTGCTCGCGCGCGTCTGTGGTCAGAGTCGTGAACCTGATGCCGCCGATTTTTTGAATCTCATCCGTCCAAGCCAGTTCACCGCATGCATCAATGCGGCGGTTCTGCTCGAGCAACGAGAAACGGAACCGTCCATTGGGTACGACGGGCGCAATGGAATGGAAGCAAAGTCCCTCGTCGGAGACATTCAAAACAATGCCGCCGTTGTTGGGCTCGATATTGATGTAAGCGAGTCTCTCCATTGTCGTCCGGGAGGTGAGGCGACGTTCGGGCGTTGACATGGGCACACCTTGGCGTAAAGCGGGTTGTAGGACTATGGACGAAGAGGCACGGCGATTTACCAAACTACGATTTACCAAATAGACGAAGACAACAGGCGGTTCGGTAATCGAGTTCCCTCAATTACCAGGTGGGCCGTAATATACACCGGAGAGCTGCTACTTACAAATAGTTTTTATGCGTGAAAAGGCTTGCTGGATAGGGATTTGGCTGCCCCTCGCCTGCGTTTGTGAGGTCCCTCCGGGACTCGTTCTTTCTCTCGACCCTGCCCAGGACTTACGTCCTGGGCTAACGTATGCCGCCCCTGAGGGGGCTGGTTTAGAGGCGTTGTCAGAGACGCCATCAGAGGCGCTATCCAAAGCGATATCAGAGGCGGCAACGGAACTGCTAGGCGCGGCCCGATCCGACAGAAGGCCAACCGCTTTTTCGCAGGTTAGTCTTCGCACATTTAAAAAACGCGCCAATTTGCGGCCCTGGTTTGGTGAGTTCGGAACGACTAGGTTCTTGTTTTGGGATACGCCAGTCTTCTATTTAGGGTGCACGGGATCCAGGGCGGGACCCATGAGCGGGGTTTTCTGGAGCTCCGGCTTTTCTAAAGCCGGTTCGAGCCATTGGCGAATTTCCGGCAGCGAGGACTTTGTGGCGTTTTCTCCCAAACGGACCAGTTCGGCGCTGTGCTCGAAATCGTCATAGCGGTAGCCGGTCACGTCTGGTTCGATCACCAAGTCGGCGCATTGCCGCGAGTGGGCGCAGTTCAGGTCCTGCGCAATTGAGAAGCATTGCCCAATGACATCGAAGATGTGGCGCGGACCATCGGCATTTGCCCAAGAACTTTTCAGGCTGACCGCCAGAACCCGATCTGCGCCCATGTCGCGCACGGGCTTAGTGGGAAGTGAATGGGCAAGCATTCCGTCCACCAGCATGCGTCCGTTGATGCTGACCGGCAGGAATACTCCGGGATAAGCACAGCTGGCGCGCACCGGATCCGCTAGCGGACCGGAGCGAAACACGACTCCCGCGCCCGAGGCGAAATCCGTGGCTGTCACCGCCAACGGGATTCGCAACTCTTCAAAAGTTTTTACTTTCAAAAGTTTATTCAGGAAGCCGATCATGCGCTGGTTGGTAGCAAAGCCAAAGCGCGAAAGCGTCCAGCGGGCAAGATCGCGGAAGCGTACGCGGGCAGCAACCTCTTCCAGTTCCGCGGTCGAAACTCCGCTGCAGTATGCAGCCCCGATGAGAGCGCCTACGCTGGTCCCAGCGACAAATTCAACTGGAATATTCTCTTCTTCGAGGACTTTGAGAACGCCGATGTGGACAATGCCGCGGGCAAATCCCCCGCCCAGCGCCAAACCTATGGAAGGTGTTTTCGAAGAAACGGGTGAAGCGGGAACGCCGGAGATGGCACGCCCGAAAGCGCTCACCGACCGCACGATTTTTCGCAAGCCCTTCATGGCCATAGTGACCGGGCCTCCGACCGCTACTACATCTACAGCAACTTAGATGCCGCTCTCTCCAGAGTACGTTCCTGTAAAGACGGGCAGGAAGTTACCCTAGGCTCTCTATCTCAAACCCGTGACGAAACCCTTTGTTCCTGATAATTTAGGGCGATGTTGCGAGAGATCTCCGCCGGAGGAGTGCTGGTGCGGCAAGCTCCCCAGGGCTGGGAAATGGCGGTGATAGAGCCGCAAAGGGAGCCAAGCGCCTCCGGAAGTGACAAAAAACGTCAACAGCGTGTACTGGCGCTTCCCAAGGGTTTAGTGGATGCCGGGGAGAAGCCCGAGCAAACTGCCGTCCGGGAAGTGCGCGAAGAGACTGGAATCACCGCAACCCTGGTCGCCAAACTAACTGATATCAAATATATGTACGTTCGCTCCTGGGGCGACCAGCAGCGGGTTTTCAAGATCGTCAGCTTTTATTTGCTGCGCTATGTAGCCGGCGAGATCGGAGACATCGCACCCGAGATGCAGATTGAGGTCAAGCAGGCACTTTGGATTCCACTTGAAGGTGCGGAACGCAAACTCACCTATCGCGGCGAGCGTGATGTAGTCCGCCTGGCACAGAAATATCTGGAGTCGCATAAAGAGGAGGCACACTGATGGCACGCACAACGACGGCACGCACACGGACTCTCCATGTTGAAAAACATTTCACTTCCGGAAATTTTGTGCGTGACGTGGTGATCGGGATGTCGGACGGCTTGACTGTGCCGTTTGCGTTGGCAGCAGGACTATCAGGGGCGGTGGCCAGTACTCGCCTGATCGTAGTTGGCGGGATGGCCGAAATTGCGGCGGGATCAATTGCGATGGGACTCGGCGGCTATCTTGCCGGGCGCGGAGACGCCGAGCACTACGAACAGGAGCAGGCACGCGAGTACCGCGAGATAAAAGAGATACCGGACGAGGAGAAGGCGGAAGTCAGCCGAGTGTTTCAGGAATATGGGCTTCCAGCACAGGAAAGCGCGCGAGTGGCGGAGGCTTTGAGCCGGCATCCCGATGCGTGGGTGGATTTTATGATGCGTTTCGAACTCGGCCTGGAACAGCCAGATCCCAAGCGCGCGTTGACGAGCGCGGGAACCATCGCCGGCGCTTACGTCGCGGGTGGGCTCATTCCGCTTTCACCGTATTTAGTTCTTTCGAGTGCGTATGAAGGACTCGTCTTCTCCGCGATTGTCACGCTGGCAGCGCTCGCTGTTTTCGGATACATCAAGGGGCGTTTCACTGGGGCGATGGCGCTGCGCAGCGCGGTTCAGACAGTGGCGATTGGGGGAGTAGCAGCGGCGGCAGCATTCGCCCTGGCGAAACTGATCGCGTAAGAACGCACGAACCTGCTCGATCGGAACCAGGTTTGTCTCTTTCGGTGGCGGCGCCTCTTGCCTGAAAATTGGCGGATGCGAAATAGAGTCATTCTAGTCATTATCTTTTGTGTAGCGTCTTTAGCCTCGTTGGCCCGGGTCCCGAGAAACACTTCCCGGGTTCATTCCAATGATCCGGCTTACAGTTCGGCCTTGGCGGCAGCGAACCGGTTCCTGCAAGCGTGGCAGACGCAGGACCACGAAACCGGAATCATCATGTTGACCGACTCCGCGCGGCAGCAGACGTCGCCGGAATTGTTAGAGATTTTCTTCTCGCCAGGCGCGCAGGCCGCCTATGAAATCGCCCACGGCAGACGAACCAATTCCGGCGAATATGTTTTCCCAGTTGTGCTGTTTGGTGTGTCTGATAAATCGCGACCGTACTTCAGCAAAATCGCGGTAGTCCGAGCTGGGAAAGACGACTGGGCGATAAATCGAGTCCCGTAAGGGCACTAACCACGAAGGACACTAAGGTTCACGAAGAAAAGCCTCGCCTGCGTCGCGGCGCCTGTCTTCCGCGTAGCCGAAGAATGTCCTTTGTGGTTTACTGTTCCTGCCGTATTCCTTCCATGAAACGAATTCATAAAGTTGCTGTCCTTGGTGCCGGAACCATGGGCGCGCGCATCGCTGCCCACCTGGCAAATGCAGGTGTGCCAAGTTTTCTTCTCGACATGGTTCCGAGTGGTCCGGATGCCGCATCCCGCAATCGGCTCGCAACCGCTGGCATCGAGGCTTGCCGAAAGTCCAAACCCGCTGCATTTTGTGAGTCCTCGCTTGCTTCCCTGGTAACCCCCGGCAATTTTGAAGATGACCTGAAGCGCGTAGTCGAAGCCGATTGGATCATCGAGGCCGTGGTCGAGGATCTGGAAATCAAGCGCGCGCTGCTGACGAAAGTTGATGCAATTCGGAAGCCGGGAACCATCATCACGACCAACACAAGTGGCCTGCCGGTGGCGAAGATTGCCGAAGGATTCTCAGACGATTTCCGGCGTTGCTGGTTTGGCACGCACTTTTTTAATCCGCCGCGCTACATGCGCTTGCTGGAGATTATTCCTACGCCAGCTTCCGACCCACGGCTGATGAGCGTGGTAGCGAACTTCGCCGACGTCCATCTGGGCAAGGGCATCGTCTTCGCCAAAGACACGCCGAACTTCATCGCCAACCGTATCGGCACATTTTCTGTACTGAACGTGATGCGCTTGATGCAGGAACTTGACCTCACCATCGAAGAAGTGGACGCACTGACCGGACCGGCAGTCGGCTGGCCACGCTCGGCAACGTTCCGAACCCTCGACATGGTCGGCCTGGACATCCTGGGACATGTTGTCGCAAACATGAGCGGACATCGTGTGGGTCGGACACTCTTGTCCGACAAACTTGACGAGAGAACCGATCTCAAGCTGCCAGATTTCTTCAAACAGATGCTAGAACGCAAATGGCTGGGCGATAAAACGGGTGCCGGTTTCTACAAGAAAAAGAAAGGACCCAAAGAAGACGAACGCCTCGCCCTGGATTGGAAAACGCTGGAGTATCGCCCGCTGCAAAAGGCAAAGTTCGCTTCCCTCGAAATGGCGAAGAACATCGAGGACACGGGAGCGAGGCTGAAGGGCTTGCTCGGTGGCTCCGGCAAGAGTGGCGGCCAGAACAAGGAGGAGCAATTCCTCTGGACCGCGCTCTCCGAGTTGTGGACGTATTCCGCAAACCGCATCCCCGAAATTTCAGACAGCATCGTGGAGATTGATCGCGCCATGCGCCTCGGCTTCAACTGGGAGCTGGGGCCGTTCGAGCTGTGGGATGCAGCCGGAGTCGCAGTCACAGTCGAGCGCATGAAGAAAGAAGGCCGGCCCGTCGCCGCCAACGTCGAGAAGCTTCTCGCCTCAGGCAAGAAGTCCTGGTACGAAGATGACCTGAAGGCGCCTTCCGGGCGCGCGTACTTCGACCTCGCAAGCTCTAGTTACAAACCGGTAGAGGTTCCGAATGGTGTTTGGTCAGTCGCCGTCGCCAAAAAATCCAACGGAGTAGTGAAAAGGAATTCGGGAGCGTCGCTGGTGGATTTGGGCGACGGCGTGGGCTGCATTGAGTTCCACTCCAAAATGAATTCGCTTGGCGGAGACATCGTCCAGTTAGTTTCGCAGACCCTGAAACCCGGCGGCGCTGGGGACGGCTTTGAGGCGTTCGTCATCACCAATGACGCGCCCAATTTCTCCGTCGGCGCGAATCTGATGTTGCTCCTGATGTCGGCGCAGGAAGAAGAGTGGGACGAAGTTGACCTCGCCATCCGCGCATTTCAGGGGATGACGCAGGCGATCAAGTTTTCTCCAAAACCCGTGGTGATTGCGCCGTTCGGCATGACGCTCGGGGGAGGCGTTGAAATGTCGTTGCATGCAGCAGCCCGTCAGCCACACGCCGAACTTTACATGGGACTGGTTGAAGTCGGGGTCGGACTGCTGCCCGGCGGCGGCGGTTGCAAGGAGATGCTCCTGCGCGCGCTGGACACAGCGGCCTCTGTTCGGCCCGGTGGGCGCGGTGAATCCGTCGAGTTGATGGAAGCCATGAAGCGAGCCTTTGAGACTATCGCCATGGCGAAAGTTTCGACCTCCGCGCATGAGGCCCGCGGCCTGGGCTTCCTGAGCAGTTCGGACCGGATCACGATGAACCGCGAGCGCGTGCTCTCCGATGCGAAAGGGGTGGCGCTGGAGTTGCTGCGCGCTGGATATGAGCCTCCGCAAATGCGCACCGATATTCCGGCTCCAGGCGAAAATGTCTTAGCTACTCTGAAACTGGGGATTCACCTGATGCGCCAAGGGGAGTACATCAGCGACCACGAAGTGAAGATCGGCACAAAAGTGGCTGAGGTGCTGTGCGGCGGGAATGTGACTCCCGGGACTCCGGTCAGCGAGCAGTACATCCTGGAGCTCGAGCGCGAGGCCTTCAAATCGCTTTGTGGCGAGAAGAAGACGCAGGAAAGAATTCAATATACCCTGAAGACCGGGAAGACATTGAGGAATTAGGAATAGATAGTTGCGTTGGTTAACTGTGGCCATGAGCTATTGCCAGTAGCTAGCACCAGGAGCTATAATCTTGATTCGGAGCGTGGGCTATGGCATACGTCAAACCTCAGCAGGTGTTATCTCCAAAAGCTAAGGTCGGGGGCATCGTCGAAGTGATTCATGATCCCGGAGAGGATCGAATGAGCGTGGCGCGAATTGTTTGGGAGCAGGAGGAGGTTGTTGCCACGCGGTGGAATGGCAACAGTGCGCAGCCGTTGGGAAACCCGGTATCGCGAGGTCACGCGACCTGGTTTGTAGTTGATGAATATGCGGCAGAAAGTGTCGAAAAAGCCGCACGCGATGAAGCCGAGAAATCGCCTACCAGTCTTAGCGCTCAGTATCGCGAAATGGCCCGCGATTCCGAGCGCGAGAGGGAAGCAGAAGAGTGGTCGGAAGGGCTGATTGGCGATGCATCCGCGCAGAGGTGAAGTATGGTGGGTTTCCTTTGATGCTTCTGTCGGGGGTGAAATTCAGAAAACCCGCCCGGCGATCGTTCTCAGCAACAATGCCGCAAATGCCGCACTCAATCGCGTTGTGGTGGTACCGATCACTGGCCAAACTACAAGAGTTTACCCTGGGGAAGCGCTCATCAATGTTAACGGTGAGCAGCGCAAGGCGATGGCGGACCAGATCATGGTTGCCTCAACGCAGGGGTTGAAGAACAGACTCGGGAGCCTCTCCTCCGGGGACATGACCAACCTGGAAAATGCCGTCCTGATCCAGTTGGGGATTCGTCGCTGAGAAGGAAAGGCCCGAACCCGAGAGGTCTTTGCGATCTGGAAATATCCAACCCCCGGACTTACATGCTGGTCGTGCCAATTCCCCTGGACACGTTGTACTGGGGAAGCCAGAAATAACTAACTGAGACAATAATGCAGGTTGTCAGTTTTCGCCATTCTGGAGTCGCAGTCAACACTGCGGACCGCCATTGCGCGGGTAATCGCGAGTGTCGATAAAGAGAGAATGTGTTTCCAGCCCAGTCGCACGAGCCTATTTCATACGCGGCTTTACTCCGTCAGGAATTGTGTGTGTGTGCGGAATGCTGCCTACGCATTGGCTCAAGATCTGCCGCATGAAACCAGTTATGGCGCGATGCCCGTAATCGTCTACGAGCCGTTTTCCGGCGCACTGCGTCACGGCAATTTCTTGGATGCTAGTTATAGCGCAGTTCTCAGTCACCCCGGATGGATACGGCGTTTGCAAAAAATACACGCTCAGGCCAAGCGCTGCCTACCGAGAAAGGACAGAAGTTGGAAAGAACTTGACTCCTCCATGAGTTCGGATGCTCTGCTAATGAATGTGTTCTGTCACCCGAGAGCGCTGAGCCGATCGGGGAGATTAATGCTGGGAGTCGGAGTCACAGAAGTTCCAGAGTTCGGATTCAAGGCCCGTGTTCCTCTTCGCGGTGGGCGCACCGATAGAACCGAAATTGATATGAAACTAGGCGAGCTTCTGACTGAAGCCGATTTCCAGATCAAAGAACCGGAAGTCGTGGAATCGTATCGCGACCTGGAGGAAGTATTCGACTGCGAGGCCCTGCCAAGACGTGACGGCCTGTACCTTTCTTACCAGCTCATACGAAACGTTCTCGCCGCTCATGTTCTGGCGCTGGATTTTTGTGTGCTGCTCGATGCCCGCCGTCCCGATCTGATGGAAGCGTGGTATGTAGTCATGAGGAGTGTCAGAATTCCTGAGCTCAGAACCAGGTGCAAGGTTTTAAGTTGGCAGGAGTTGAGCGCAATGCTTTCACCGGCTCTGCGGCATTTCCTGGACCTGAAGTATGGGATCGTGTCTCCTGGACGCAATCCATCAGACCTGGGCTTGGCACACCCGTAGCAAAGTGTCTGCCAGTAGTCGTGGAGAAACTTGAAAACCGTCTTCTCAAGTTTCAGTTGGGATGAGCCAACTTTGTCCCGCTTCTCTCGGTCGCCGGCCCTGCCCGAATTTCAGACCGACCCTGCGCTAGGCCATCACTGCTTGCCGCCACCTGGATTTTTCCCACTTTGTCCGTTGAACGGACAATTAGCAGCGCCAGGCCGGCAAATGCGTTGCGATTATCGGCGTGAAAAGGCTCAACCGTAGCAGCGCTACCATTATCCACTGCCTCAATCTTGCCCGCCCCAGTAACTCGGAAATGAACCAGGTTGTCTGCCATTGGACAGAGGTTCCCATCCTTATCTTCAATACGCACAGTGATGAAGGAGAGGTCGTCCCCGTCCGCGTGGATCACGCCCCGATCGGGATTGAGAACAACTTTGGCGGGAGCGCCGGCGGTGTGAATCTCCTGGGAAGCAACTTCCTTCCCGTCGGAATACGCAACCGCTTTTAGCGTGCCCGGCTCGTATGGCACCTGCCAGAGCAGACGATATTTGGTAAAGAACTTTCTGTCAGCGCTTACATTTGGTCCGACAGGAATCTCAACCGGCTCAGAAAACCGCTTCTTTTTCCCCAGAGACTTTCCGTTGAGGAACAACTCGACTGCTTCCGCGTTGGTGTAGGCCATGACCGGGATGCTCTGCCCTTCGTGCCCCGCCCAATTCCAGTGGGGCAGGATGTGTACCATGGGTTTGCTGGTCCACTGGCTCTGATAAAGGTAGTAACGGTCTTTAGGAAATCCCGCGAGATCAACCATGCCAAAATAAGAGCTGCGCGCCGGCCAGTCGCGCGGATCCTTGTTCCCTCGCCAGTCAAAGTAGGGTGTCGGCTCGCCGATGTAGTCAAATCCCGTCCACACGAATTCACCGAGCACGTTGGGAAATTTATCCTGATAGGTGAACTCGACGTCGGGGCAATAGGCCCAGGACGGCGAAATGATGTCATAGCTGCTGATTTGCCACGATGGATCTTTCTCATATTTCACGATGGGCAAATGGTAAACGCCGCGCGAACTTACGCAAGATGCTGTCTCCGATCCGACGATGACCCAGGTGGGATGTTCTTTCATGATCTGTTCGTAACGCATCGGTTTGTAGTTGAATCCTGGGATATCCACGTTATCGGCGAGGTGGTTGCGAATAGCATCATCCCAGTCGTTGAAGGCAGAAGTTGTGGGCCGGGTCGGGTCTTCTTCATGAAACAGGCCAGTCAATCGCTTGGCGTCCTTCCAGCCATCCGCGGATTTTTGTTCGGGGATCTCATTACCGATGCTCCACAGGATGATGCTGGGATGATTGCGGTCGCGCCGTATCATGTCGCCCACGTCCCGCTCTGACCATTCGTCGTAGTACTTGCTGTAGCCATTCGGGACTTTCGGAATTCGCCACATATCGAAGGCTTCGTCCATTACCACCAAGCCCAGGCGGT